>LXOW01003585.1_pt1 | contig 11781 bp, 11 predicted proteins | sample 1368591 | NCBI WGS metagenome assembly LXOW01 (sample SAMN04884650, study PRJNA319009) | bovine gut metagenome | isolation source: Cow rumen | host: Bos taurus | place: Italy: Legnaro (PD) | collected 2014-07-09
CTCCCCTACGAGTTCATCTATCAGATGATCCGCAGCGGTGTCCTGGAGCAGTACTACGAGATTGACCCCAAGGACAGCTGGGTAGTAGCCGCCTGCGAAAAGAACATCCCCATCATCTGCCCCGCCTGGGAAGACTGCACCACCGGTAACATCTTCACCGCTCACGTCATCCGCGGCGAGTACGACCCTCACATGGTCATCCAGGGTGTAGAGGTCATGATGTTCCTGGTAGACTGGTACAAGAAGAACAGCCAGGGCGCTGGCGTGGGCTTCTTCCAGATTGGCGGCGGTACCGCCGGTGACTTCCCCATCTGCTGCGTTCCCATGATGGAACAGGATCTGGGCTGGACCGGTACCCCGCTCTGGGCATACTTCTGCCAGATTTCTGACTCCACCACTTCTTACGGTTCTTACTCCGGCGCCGTCCCCAATGAGAAAATCACTTGGGGCAAACTGGCACCCGATACGCCCAAGTTCATCGTGGAATCCGATGCTACCATTGTAGCACCGCTCATTTTCGCCTATGTCCTGGGCTGGTAAGCAATCCCTAAAAGATTACTTCAGGAGCCTGTTCCCCAAAAGAGAGCAGGCTCCTTCTTCTTTCCGTCCCCAGCCTAAGCAACTCTCTCTTGAAGAAGAGGAAAAAGTGGGCCGGGTTCTGGACGCCTGGGTCCAGGCCAAAGGATACCGCCTTCCCCACAAAACCATGGCCGAGACTGCGGAAAACATCGGCCTTCCCTACCCTATTATATATAGGTATTTTTTAGCGCAGGGAGATGACCTCCGCGCATACCGCACCCGGCTCCGGCTAAAAGACGCCATGGAGCAGATGAAAGCCGAGCCGGAGACCCCTATTTCCACTATAAGTCGCCGCGTTGGAATCAGCGATCGCAGCAATTTCGCCCATAGTTTCAAGCAACTCACGGGATTAACTCCCGATGAATGGCGAAAAAAGTAATTTTTTTTTTGGAGATTTAATTTTTCTTCTTACCTTTGCAGTGTACTAATGAACTAATACACCGCAAAGATATGATTAGCGTAAAAGACTTATCCTTCAGTTACGGCTCCAAAAAGGTGCTCAACAACATCACGATGGAGCTGAAAGGAGGCAACATCTATGGCCTCCTTGGAGAGAATGGAGTGGGAAAAACCACCCTCCTCACACTCCTCTGCGGGCTCAAAAAGCCCCAGACCGGCGTCATCGAAACCGATGGTCGCCATCCCTTCGACCGTCAGCCTTCCCTGCTGGCAGAGCAATTCTTCCTGCCGGACGAAGTTTCGGGTCTTCACATCAAAGCCCTTGACTTTGGCAAGGAACAGGGTGCTCTCTGGCCCCAATTCGACCTTAACAAGTACCTCACCATCCTTCTGGAGTTTGAGGTAGATTCCCAGCAGCGCATGGACTCCATGAGCACCGGTCAGCTTAAAAAGACCTGGATTGCCTTTGCCCTGGCCTGCAACGCCCGCTATTATTTTATGGATGAGCCCACCAACGGCCTGGACATCCCCTCCAAGGCCCAGTTCCGCAAGGCCATCATGAAGTACACCAGCGAAGACAGCGCCATTGTTATCTCCACCCACCAGGTGCGTGATCTGGAAGAAATCATCGACCCTATCATCATCCTGGACAAAGAGCAGGTACTCCTGAACGCCAGCCTGGAAACCATTACCCAGAAGCTGTTCTTCGACTACGGCACCAGCATCAAGGCCGATGCCCTCTACCTGGAGAACACGCCCTCCGGCGCTATCCAGGTCTATCCTAACACCACCGGCGAAGAATCCAAGGTAAACCTGGAAGCCCTCTTCAATGCCGTACATTCCCACAAAGATATTGTTAAAGCCTTATTCCAGTAGTATTATGCAGTCCGAAGTATTCAACGGTAAACGTTTCTTTACCTATTTCAAATATGACCTCATGCAGACGCTGCGCATCCACGTGAAGGCCGCCATCCTCATTGGCTTCGCCGGCGTCATCTTCTATGTGCTGGGTATTGGCTTCAACGCCCTTGCCAGCACCATTGCAAGCGGACACGGTGTGTGGCAGGCTCCCGGCTTTGGCGGAAGACTGGCTATCTTTATCCTTGCTTCCACGGCCCTGGAACTGTACCAGATCCGCACTTATGGCTACATCACCAACCGTAGAAAGGGTTCCTCCTGGTTGCTGGTCCCCGCTTCGGCCTTTGAAAAATGGCTGTCCATGATTCTGATGACCCTGATCGTGATTCCGGTGGCCTTCATCTGCACTTATACCGCCACGGATGCCATCCTGAGTCTGGTCGATCCCACCTACGGGAAAATGCTCCTCAGCAGCGCCATCGATGCCTTTGGAGAACTCCAAACCAAACTGGCAGCAGCCAACGAGGAATATACAACCAGTTGGAGTCTCAGTTTCATGATTGTGCCTTACCTTGTGGGATTCTGCTGCAATTTCCTCTATTTCCTGTTCTGCGGCATTACTTTCAAGCGCTACAAGCTGCTCTATGCCTTCCTGATTCTCTTTGGCCTTTCCATTGTGGGCTCCAGCATCAGCACTTGGCTGGGTATCCAGGGCCACATTGAGATAGAAGATTTTGCTCAGGCAGAGCAATTCATCCGCCATACAGTTTCCGTCGTAACGGTCTATGTGGGCATCTTTGCAGTCCTCCTGGCCGGCGGAATCTTCTACAGAATTAAAACTTTAAAGCACTAGTATTATGGACTTTCACGGAGAAAAACCCATCTACCTGCAGATAGCCGACGTGTTCGCCGAGAACATCCTGTCGGGCCAGCTGAAGGCCGATGACAGAATCCCGTCGGTCCGCGAATATGGCGCAGAGATTGGGGTGAACCCCAATACCGTCATGCGCGTTTACGAAAAACTCACCGCCGACGGCATCATCTACAACAAGCGGGGAATCGGCTATTTTGTATCGGCCGAAGCCCGCGAAAAGATCCAGGAGGTCCAGAAGGCCGAATTCCTGGAAAAAGAAGTCCCGGCCATCCTCCGCAAAATGGAGCTTCTGGGATTGGATGCAAGTATATTTAAAAAATAAAACTAACATGAAAAAAGTATTGATCGCCCTTTGTTCGCTGGCCATCACCTGCAGCTGCACCTTCAGCTTCAACGGTCTTGGGAACGGCAAGAAAGTGGTCTGCAAGGGCCCCGAAACAAACAAGTCCTTTGACCTGTCCGGCTTCAGCGGCATTACCATCAGCGGATCCTCCGATATCACCATTACCCAGGGTGAGAGCTACTCGGTCAGTGTTAAGGCCAACGAAGAAGTCTTCGAGTATTTGGACTATGAAGTAACGGATGGGACCCTCCTGCTCAAGTCCAAGGACAATGTTCAGATTGTGGCCAAGACCTACAAAGTGTACGTTACCCTCCCCTGCCTGGAGAATCTCCTGGTGATTGGTGCTGCCGATGCAGAGATCTACAACTACAAATCCGACAAGGATATGGATGTGATGGTGAACGGTGCCGGAGACTTTGAAGTCAAATCCATCAAGGTTCCTTCCCTCACCTTTACAGTGAATGGTGCGGGAGACATTGACGCCAGCGACCTGGATGTGGAGACCCTCAATGTTAGCGTAAACGGTGCCGGTGATGTAGATCTGTCCGGTAAGGCCCATACCGCCAACCTAAGTGTTTCCGGTGCAGGTGACATCGACGCCAGTGACCTGGACGTTGAGCACACCAACATCAGAAAGAGCGGCTTTGCCAGCATTGAGACCAAGAAGAAAGACTAAGTTGATACAAGTTGGAATTAGTTAAACCGAAAGAGGGGCCTTACCAGCCCCTCTTAATATTTTCTGCCATCTCGTGAGCCAGACGGGCCCGCGCCTCGTGGGAGTACCACGCAATGTGCGGAGAGAAGAGCAGGCGCTCCGGATGTACCAGGTGCATAAGCGGGCTGTCTGCCGGGAGCGGTTCCTTTACATACACGTCCAGGGCGGCGCCGGCAATGAGGCCTTCGTCCAGGGCTCGGGCCAGGTCTGCCTCTACGGCTATGCCTCCGCGGCCGGTATTGACCAGAATGGCCGTGGGTTTCATCTGTTTGAACTGCTCGTAGCCAATGAGGCCGGCGGTTCTTTCATTATAAGGAGCGTGGATGGAAATCACGTCTGAACGCTTCAGGAGCTCTTCCAGGCTCACGCAGGGATAGTCTTTGCAATGGCCGGTTCCGGAGGTAGAGTAATAGATAACCTCCATCCCAAAGGCCTTACCAATCTGGGCCACCTTCTGGCCGATGGCGCCCATCCCCACAATACCCAGCGTCTTTCCGGCGAGTTCCGTAAAGGGATGGCCAAAATCTACGTGGACGGGATTCTTGCTATAGGCTCCACTGGTGACGAAATTCTGATAATGGAAAGCCCGGCCACTGAGGTTCAGGATATGCATCCAGGCCGTCTGGGCCACGGAATCCGTAGAGTAACCGGCTACGTTTCTTACAATCACTCCCCTCTCTTCACAGAGCTTCACATTAATATTGTTGATACCCGTTCCGGCTTCACATACAAGTTTGAGCTTAGGAGCGGCATCCAGGAAAGCCTGGTCCACAATCACTTTGTTAAGGAGCACAACATCGGCGTCCTTTACCCTTTCGCGGACTTCTTCAGCCGTAGAAGATTTATAGCAGGTAAACTCGCCCTGGGCGGCGATTTCTTCCAGGGAGACATCTCCCATAGAAATAGCATCTAAAAATACAATTTTCATAAAAAGCTCCGCATTTTATGAATAAAACTATCTTACGACTGGGGGGCTATCCCCCCAGACCCCCTGGGTCGCTTCGCTCCTAAGTTCTTCGAATCAACCTTGGGTTGTACAAAAGTAATAGAAAATTTGTATATTTACACTTCAGATATGGCAAGTATTACGGAAATATTGGCCCGTATAGACGAGAAAGCCCCTTACTCGATGGTCATTGAGGCCAGCGTAAGAGACTACTGCGTCCTGGCCCTTCAGTTCCTGAGGGGTGAGGCTCCATATGACCGCTACTTTGAATCGGCCCTTCCCAACCCTATGCCGGTGATGGAGAAGGAAATTTCGGCCCGTAAATGCGCTTCTATGCGCTACTGCGCGCAGCTTTATACCCCTTCGGAGGAAGCTCTTCTGGCCGATGCCATAGCAGACCTGGCCTTTGCCCAGGCCGAGCGCCTGACCCTGGTCACCCCNNCCCTTACCTTACACCAGAGAACGGATTTCGCCGTCCTTTTCCTGGAGGCTTGGGACAATTTCAATTCGTTTGCCAGTGCCCGCGTGATCCGCAAGCACTACGACCGAAGCTGGAACAGCCGCTACGATTCCCTGTTCTATCCTTTAGGCTAAATTTTCCACAGAGACTTCCGCAGATAGTCCCAGAGCCATGAGCTGCCGGATAAAGGCATTCTCAAAGCTACTGCGGATGATTTTCCGCGTAAGGTGGATGTAGAGTTTCCCATTGTATCCCACGCAGGAAACGGCACCGCTGTTGCCACGCTGACGGCCCAGCGAGAAGTCCACATCCTGAATATAAGGATACAGGGCGGCGGGCACTTTAAGCTGGCCGATATTGGACAAGGTCTGGGAAATGAAGCGGTCTCCGTGCAGGAGATTGATGATATCGATGATGGGGTGTTTGATCTTGAGGGGCAGAAGACGTACCAGCAGCATTTCTTCAAGGGCTACATTGGCGGCAATTTTGGATTCAAGGAAATCCTGCTGCATGTCATGGGCTTTCTGCTGCTTGACGGCCTTAACCAGCTCCGGGAAAGAGAAATAACCATCCTTTACGTCTACACCAAGGTTCACGTAAGAAGAGAAGTTGCGGACAGTCCGGCTTCCGTAAAGGGGTCTCAGGTTCACGGGGACAGAGACTTTAAGGACCGAACGCTTGCGGCGGGAATCATCCTTACGGTGCTCCTCCTGAAGGGCATAGATCATGGCGGCGGTCAGGAATTCCGTTACCGTGCAGTCGTACTCGCGGCAAAGAGTCTTGACCTCCTCGGAAGGGACCACCACACGAACGTCTTTTACGGCCGAATCAGGCAGCGTAGCACCTTGGATATGGTAGGCGTCCACGTTCTTCTCCAGCTGGCCCTTACGGCCGCTGAAAACACTCTTAAAGCTGTCTTCCACTTCGGCATAGACCGGATGATCCTTGGGGTCCAGAACCAGTTGGTTGTAAGGAATCTCAACCCCATAACGGCGGCGAAGGTATTCACCGGTAAGGGTCATCAGGAAGGTCATGGCACCGGTACCGTCGGCAAGGGCATGGAAGACATCCAGATAAATGAAGCACTTCTTTGCACTCACGCGATATAAGAGGCCATCCTGATCCTCAAAGCAGAAATCCTTGAGCGGTTTGAGGCCACGGACTTGCGGTTTTACGGGGCAACGGTCCAGATACCACCAGAAGGCTCCGGCCTTAAGCGTGCAGCGGAATGTAGGAATGCGCTCCGACACACGGATGAGAGCCTCCTGAAGAAGGGTAACGTCTACCACTTCTTTCAAGGTTATTTTAATCCTGTATAGTGAACTATACTGCTTGGACATGGAAGCAGGATAGATATTGGCGGCATTGTCGAGCCTGAGGCGGGCGGGGATGGATGCAATCATATCTTTCTCGTTTGATGCAAAGGTAGAGCACCTTTCCCACCCCATAAAAGAAAAGTCACCTGTGACGAACACAAGTGACTAAAAGCACTATTTTGGGACGAAAGCCCCAATTTTGGGACGAATGAACCGATTTTCGGCCATTCGCCCCTGTCTTTTTCAATTAAGCACCCAGGCGGACTTCCAGACGCTTGCGGATTTCCTTGAGGAATTCCAGGGAGGTAAGGCCCTTAGGAGTGATGCCCTCGGAGAGGTTCACCAGGTCCTTGGTCTCCAGACCCTCGTTAAGGGTATCAAAGCAAGCCTGCTCCAGCTGGTTGGCGTAGTTCACCAGCTCGGGGAGGTTATCCAGTTCACCGCGCTTGCGGAAGGCGCCGCTCCATGCGAAGATGGTAGCCATGGGGTTGGTGGAGGTTTCCTCACCCTTCAGATACTTGTAGTAGTGGCGGGTTACGGTGCCGTGGGCAGCCTCATACTCGTACTTGCCGTCGGGGCTCACGAGCACGGAGGTCATCATGGCCAGGGAACCGAAAGCGGTGGAAACCATATCGGACATCACGTCGCCGTCGTAGTTCTTGCAGGCCCAGATGAAGCCGCCTTCGCTGCGCATTACGCGGGCCACGGCGTCGTCAATCAGGGTGTAGAAGTACTCGATGCCGGCAGCCTCAAAGGCGTCCTTATACTCCTGGAACACTTCCTCGAAAATGGCCTTGAAGCGACCGTCGTACTTCTTGGAGATAGTGTCCTTGGTAGCAAACCAGAGGGTCTGCTTCACATCCAGGGCATATTTGAAGCAGGAGTGAGCGAAGCTGCGGATGGAGGCGTCGGTATTGTGCATACCCTCAATAACGCCGGGACCGGAAAACTCGTGGATCACTTCCTCGATGCGCTCGCCGGAGGCACCCTCGAAAACGAGCTTGGCCACACCGGGCTCAGTGGTCTGGATTTCCACGTCGCGATACACGTCACCGTAAGCGTGACGGGCAATGGTGATGGGCTTCTTCCAGAACTTCACGGCCGGATGAATGCTGGGGATGGTGATGGGTGTACGGAACACGGTACCGTCCAGCATGGCACGGATGGTGCCGTTGGGGCTCTTCCACATCTGGTGCAGGTTGTACTCGCTCATACGCTGCACGTTGGGGGTGATGGTGGCGCACTTGACGGCCACACCCAGACGCTTGGTAGCATTGGCGGAGTCAATGGTAACCTGGTCGGAGGTCTTGTCGCGGTACGGGAGACCCAGGTCATAGTACTCGGTCTTCAGGTCCACGAAGGGAAGGATGAGCTCATCCTTGATCATTTTCCAGAGGATTCTGGTCATTTCATCGCCGTCCATCTCTACGAGCGGCGTGGTCATTTTGATTTTTTCCATGGTTTTTATTTACGGTTTTTGTAATAATTCATGAGGCAGCCGTCGGCGAGAATCTGGCGCTCGTCTTCGGTGAGGTTCTGGAAATAGAGGGTGATGGGCGTGGAGCGGCCGTCACGGGTAATCACGCGGGCCTCAATCTGCTCTTCACCGCCCAGGATGGCCTTGCGGATGCCGGGCACAAACACATAGTCCCCTACCTCATACTCAAAAGGCGTATCCTTGCTGATGGTGAAAGGAACGATACCCCAGTTGATGCAGTTGGAGCGATAGCGCTTGGTGGCGTACTCGTAGCAGATGTTGGCGTCGCCGCCCAGCACCTTCTGGCAGGAAGCGGCCTGCTCACGGGCGCTGCCGTCACCGGGCTTGTTGGCAAAGACGCAGGAGCCGAAGGAGGTAGTCTCGGCCGAAGTACCCGCAACGGCCAGGGCCTTGCGGAGGTCTTCGGTGAGCTCACCGGCGCGGCGGGCGCGGTCATCGGCCTGGATGCGCTTGCTGCGGCCCACATACTCGGGAACGCGGCGGCTCAGGGCAAACTCGGAGAGCTTGAGCGGGTTGGAACGGTAGCTGGAGGTCTCACCGGAAGGGATGAGTTCGTCGGTGGTGGTCACAGGGTCGTGGATCACGGCGGCCAGTTCTACCAGCATGTTCTCCTGCATGGCGGGCATCACGGGCCAGTCCTTGATGTTGGGACCGTAACGCAGCGGTTCCTCGGTATGGGCCTTGCCGTAACCGTTGTAGATGCGCTTCTCGTAGATGCGGCCGTCAAACTGATAAGGCTTGTGGGTATCTTCGTATTCGATGTCCGTAGCAGCGGTGATGACGCCGCCGTTGGCAGCGGTGGCTGCGATGGAACGGGCATCCATCAGGGCAACCATGGAAATCTGTCCCTGACCGGGCTTGGAGCCTTCGCGGTTGGGGAAGTTACGGGTGGTGTGGCGGATGGACAGACCGTTGTTGGACGGAACGTCACCGGCACCGAAGCAAGGGCCGCAGAAGGCGGGCTTGATCACCACGCCGGCCTCCAGGAGCTCTTCGGCAATGTGGTTGCGGGTAGTGGCCAGATACACGGGCGTGCTCTGGGGATAAGCGCTCATCGTAAAGTAATCGTTGCCGATGGACTTGCCCTTGAGGATGGTGGCAGCCTCGGAGAGGTTGTCGTAGGTACCGCCGGAGCAGCCGGCGATGATGCCCTGGTCGGCATATACCTTTCCGTTCTTGATCTTGGAAAGGAGGTCCGGGTGCACCTTGTCTCCAAAGCGCTTGATGGTGTCTTCTTCGATGGCCTTGAGCACCTTCTCGGGGTTCTCCTGCAGCTCGTGGATGGTCACGGCGTTGGACGGGTGGTAAGGCAGGGCAATCATGCTCTCCTGCTTGCTCAGGTCAATGGTAATCATGGAATCGTACCAGGCAATCTTGCCGGGTTCGAGTTTCTTGTAAGCCTCGGGACGGTTGTGCATCTCGAAGTACTTCTTCACTTCTTCGTCGGTAATCCAGATGGAAGACAGGCAGGTGGTCTCGGTGGTCATCACATCGATACCGTTGCGGAAGTCGATGGGCAGTTCCTTGACGCCGGGGCCGGCAAATTCCAGCACCTTGTTCTTCACGAAGCCGCTCTCGAACACGGCCTTCACCAGGGAAATGGCCACATCGTGCGGGCCGATACCGCGGCGGGGCTTGCCCTCCAGCCATACCAGCACCACTTCGGGAGCCTTGATGTCCCAGGTGTTCTCCAGGAGCTGCTTTACCAGCTCGCCGCCGCCTTCACCAACGCCCATATTGCCCAGAGAGCCGTAACGGGTGTGGGAGTCGGAACCCAGGATCATGTTGCCGCAGGCGGTAAGGGCCTCACGGGCATACTGGTGGATCACAGCCTGGTTGGCAGGCACATAGATACCGCCATACTTCTTGGCAGCCGACAGGCCGAAGACGTGGTCGTCCTCGTTGATGGTGCCGCCCACGGCGCACAGGGAGTTGTGACAGTTAGTCATAGCATAAGGCAGCGGGAACTTCTCCAGTCCGCTGGCGCGGGCCGTCTGGATGATGCCCACGTAGGTAATGTCGTGCGAAACCATGGCGTCGAAGCGGATCCGCAGGTCCTTGCCCTTGGAACCGTCTACGTCGTGCTTGCGCAGAATCTGATAGGTAATGGTGTTTTCACGGGCCTCGTCCTTACCGAGAGCCGCGTCCTTGGCGATGGTCTTACCATCGAGGAGATAAACTCCATTGGGGTTTAGTGTAATCATATTATGATTGAGTGAATAAATATTGTCAATGCCAACATATCGGCCGCTCCGCCGGGGGAAATTCCCTCCGCCGCATACCGCTCACATAGGTCATTCCCAGCAGAAGAAAATTGGTTTTTCGCAAAGTCTTGCGAAAAATAATTTTCTTCTGCCTTTAAAACGGCAGAGGCCTCCTGTTTTACAAGCTGGGCTCTATCGGCCCCTGCCCTCTTGATCACGCAGGTATCGTCCAGCGTGCTCATAATCCGAAGCAACGTCTTCAGTTCGCCGGCCCCCGACTCATAATACGGAAGCCAGTCCTCGAAGAGCTGCTTGTAGCCGCTCAGGGCTATGGTCCGGGCGCCCCTGGAGCGATTGCTTCCGCAAATCTGCTCGGCCAGTTCGGCCATCCGGACGCCGTCGCCGCAGGCGTTCAGCGCCAGCCCCATGCAGAAAATGGCACCGCGGTGGGTGTTGACCCCTCCGGTAGCAGCCAACATGGCCTTTTCGGCCTCAATGCCTAAATCGCGAAGCTCCTGGGCCGATGACGCCATAGCCATCTTGGGGAAGAAGGGCCGAATGGCCGCAATCCCCTTGAGCATAGTGCTGTAATCCATATCCTTGTGCGCCCCACAGGAATCAGGGCCCACCAGGCCGGGCTTTCCCGGCGTATCCAGCTCCAGCCGGAGCGCCCGCTGGGCCAGCTCCGCCAGCAAATACGGCCAGGTTGTCTCGGGACACAGGGCCGATGCTCTCTTGAAACTCCCCTCCTCCAATGCCTTTCGCACTTCAGATGCTGAGACTGTAATTCTGTCTGAGGTATCTGTGTGCGTTGGCTCAGCGAAGGTCAAACAAAATTGGTTTTTCGGGTCCCGTCCCGAAAAATAATTTTGTTGGACCGGTTGGGTCTCAGATACCGAAAGACAGTATCTGGGTAGTTCAACGACCTCCGGTAGAAGCNNTCTGATAAGTTTTTCAAGAAATAAGTAGGAAAAGTAGCCGCTGAAATCTGATAATCCGATCCATCCAAAACACATACAGTTGCGCGTAGGCCTGTGGAGGTTGTAGGAAATTGGTTTTTCGGGTCCCGTCCCGAAAAATAATTTTCTACAACCGGTAAGGGTGTGTCCAAGGAAGCCCGGATCATAGATAGTCTTTCCTCGTAAGAGAACTGGGATTTGTCTTCTTTTACGGGGATGATGTATAGGTTATCGACCTGCTGAGATGCTTGTTGCAAGAGATAGAGGTGCCCCAGGGTGAAAGGGTTGGCGTTCATGACAATGACGCCACTTCGGCCCTCTTTAGCGAAGCCCTTCAGATAGTTGCAGTATCTTTCCAGTCCGTGACCGTTTTCCATAAGGATGGCTTTGGGAGCACGGGCCAGGACGCGGAAACCCAGGCTCTCGAAGATGGCCTGGTTCTCGGGCTTGGTGAAAAGCTTGAGCTCCAACATTCCCTTGGACGCCGCCAGGGAGATCAAATGCGACACCAACGGAGCCACCAAACCTTCCGAACGGGCCTCGGGGGCTACGGCTATGCATTTGATGATATCGGAGGAAAGACCGGCGCCGGCTAAGATGTTTCCGGCTTCGTTTTCTATAACACAATAT
>LXOW01395251.1_pt1 | contig 11781 bp, 9 predicted proteins | sample 1368591 | NCBI WGS metagenome assembly LXOW01 (sample SAMN04884650, study PRJNA319009) | bovine gut metagenome | isolation source: Cow rumen | host: Bos taurus | place: Italy: Legnaro (PD) | collected 2014-07-09
GCGGTCAGCAAGGCCATCGATATCATGTTGGAGGAGCCGGAGCGCATCCAGCATCTTTGGGACGTGAGCAACTACGCTCGCAATCAGTTCAAGGAGAGAGGTTTCGACACGGGCCGCAGCGAAACGCCTATCATTCCGCTGTTTGTACGCAATTCGGAGAAGGCATTTTGGCTCTGCTCTCGCCTGTTGGAAGACGGTGTTTTCGTCACGCCAGTCATCGCGCCCGCTGTGCCCGAAAACGATGTGCTGATCCGTTTTGCCCTGATGGCCACGCACACCTACGAGCAAGTGGATGAGGCTATTGACAAAATCACAAAAGCGTTTAAGAAAGCTGAAGTCTTATAGTCATGATTGTTCTGATCACCGGTGTTTCATCGGGTTTCGGTTTGGAAACTGCCCGATTGCTGTCGCAAGAAGGCCATATAGTATATGGTACCGTGCGTCGTGATGTGGAACCGCTGCCTGGTGTGCATTACCTGAAGGTGGATGTCCGCGATCGCGAAGCTGTGAAAAATACGGTGAAACAGGTTATTGAGAAAGAAGGACGCATTGATGTTTTGGTCAATAATGCCGGCATGGGTATTGGCGGACCTGTGGAGTTTGCCACAGAAGAAGAGATTCGAGAGCAAATGGATGCCAACTTTATGGGCCTCGTGCATTTCGTGACCGCCGTGTTGCCCTATATGCGCAAGCAAGGTGAGGGTAAGATCATCGCGCTGAGTTCCATCGGTGGCGTGATGGGACTGCCGTTCCAAGGTTTCTATTCCGCCAGCAAGTTTGCCATCGAAGGCTATTGCGAGGCTTTGCGTTTAGAAATCCAACAGTTTGGCTTGCAAGTTGTGGTTGTCCGTCCCGGCGATTTTTCCACAGGCTTCACGGCCAGTCGCAAAAAGACCATTAACACCGAAGCGGTGCAGGTTTACACGACCTACGCTGAATCGATGGGAAAGGTGGAACATGACGAGACCGGCGGGTTGAAACCGCAGGTTCTGGCTCGCAAGATCAGTAGCATCATCCGTAAGAATCATCCGTGTCATGGCTATGTGGTGGCCTCCTTCGAGCAGCGTCTCTCGGTGCTTCTCAAACGTATCTTGCCTGCCCGTTGGTTCGCGAAAATCCTTGGGGATTANNTTGCGGATTCATGATGATGGTATCGATGCCGCGTTTGATACAGTTTTCATGCAGGTATTTGAACATCAACATAGGAATTCCACGTTGCTGGTATTCAGGCATCACGCCCATGATGAGTGCTTCCAACGTATCGTTTTTCTTCAAGGCTCTCAAGATATTGATAAAGCCGAAGGGGAAGAGCCGTCCGTTAGATTTTTTCACGGCTTTGGAGAGAGAAGGCACACAGAAAAGGAAGCCTATGGGCTCGTCTTTGTCGTTGACGGCCACCGCCACAAAGTCTTTGTCCAAAATAGGCACGTAAGTCTTAAGATAGGCCGCAATCTGTTTGTCGGTCAACGGAGAGAATCCGTGCAGAGGAGCGAAAGCCTCATTGTACATGTGGAAAATCTCCATGCCATAGCGTTTGCACATGTCGTTCATGCTTTTCGGCTGAACCACGTGGACGTGGAATCGATCCTCAATCAAATTGGCCAGATCGAACATTTTGGGCATTGTCTTGCTCACCTCCAGCGTCCGCTGTGTCCAGTCCACCTCTTTGGTGAAACCGAGTTTTTCCAACATCGGACCGTAATAGGGATAGTTGTAGAGGCAGGTGAAGGGACTGAGGTGTTCGAAACCCTCAACCAGCAGACCTTCTTTGTCCATGTCGGTGAATCCCCAGGGACCCCGCATGTCGGTGCGTCCACGCTGGCGGCCCCATTCAGCGACCGTGTCAATCAGGGCTTTGAGAACTTCTTCGTCTTCAATGAAGTCGAGCCATCCGAAGCGCACTAAATGTTGCTCGTCATCGGCTTTGTGGTTGATGATGGCAGCCACGCGTCCCACAATCTCATTGCCACGATAGGCTAAGAAACAGTCGGCTTCGCAGAAATCGTAGGCTCCGTTCTTCTTGGGGTTGAATGTGTCATACTCGTCGCCTTCCAACGCCGGTACCCAATTGTTACAATCTTTGTAAAGAGAAAGAGGAAAAGTCACAAACAGCTTCAGCTGCTTGCGACTTTCCACCTTTAGGATATTGATATTCATATTCTATGTTTTTTTTATGGAAAAGGGAGTAGGGAAAAGGAAATAGAGAATAGAGTGAATAGTTATATTACTTCTTTCATAAACCTTAAACTCTAAACTCTAAACCATAAACTCAACACTTTAAACTGTAGCATGGGCGCTGATGTAGTTCATCACTTCGCCCACGGTCTCAAACTTTGGCGTTCCTTCGAACTTGAATCCGAACTTGTTCTCCACGGCGAGGCTGAGAAGCAGGATGGTGAGGGAATCAAGACCGACATCGCGGACGAGTTGTGAATCCTCAGTCACTGAGGAAAGATCCATGGAAGGTTTAATGAGGGTCAGAATGTCTTTCAATTCTTTAAAAATAGTTTCTCTTTCCATATCTTATTGATTACGTGAAACTTTCAAAGCTCCTGTACGCTTGAAGTCTTCCTTGCGCACGGTGATTTTGCTGATTTGGTGTGTGCTTGGCAGCGTGGCGTTGACCTTGCCGACGAGATCCTTGAAGTAGGCTTCCACCTCTTCCCACGGAGTTTGGCCAAATTCGTCAATGCGGGGCAGTATTTCGATGGCAATTACTTTCCGGCCGTCCATTTCATCCTCTTTGACAAGGCAGTCGCGAAGCTTGTTGTCCTTGTAGAACGGTTCCTCGATGACTTCTGGACTGATATTCTCGCCGTTGGAGAGGATGATGAGGTTCTTGATACGGCCCACGATGTACATGTAACCGTCTTCGTCGAAGCGGACGAGGTCGCCGGTCTTGACCCATCCGTCGGGGGTCAGGGTCTCCGCTGTCTTCTCAGGTTCTCCGTAGTAACCGAGGAACACGTTGTCACCGCGGAACCATAGTTCGCCATCCACGACCTTGGCTTCCTGTTCGGGATAGAGCTTGCCTACGGAAGTGGGTCTGGTTTTTACGTCAATGTTGCCAGTGGTGAGATTGGCACCTTCGGTCATGCCGTAGCCGCCGAAGAGGTTGATGCCCAGTTCACCGAATTCGCCGATGAGTTTCGGGGGCACGTTGGCAGCACCGGAGATGATGACCTTCAACTCGCCACCAAGGAAAGGTTTTCCGTACATTTTAATGAGACCCAACAGGATTTCGCAGATGCCGGGCACGGCTACTATCATGGTAGGTCTGATTACCGGCAGCTTGCCGATGGTATCTTTGGTGTTGCCGACTGAGTACCATGATGCGCCTTTATAGAGAACTGACAAGGTGCTGTAAATCAATCCGAAAACATGGCTGAGCGGCAGCACGCAAGCGTAACGGTGACAGCCGAGTTGTTTTCCAGGGGCGTAGAGACCGTTCAATGCGCCGCGCATCAATGCACGGTGAGGCAGAATAGCACCTTTGGGCGCGCCTGTAGTGCCGCCCGTGAAGAAAATGGCGGCAGGATCGTTCTTGTCAACCGTAGCGACCGGAGCCGTATGGTCGGCGCTATCCGTGATGGCAATGACCTTGCACGGTGCCTCTTTCACAGATTCCATAAAGGAACTGCCGACGGCCAAGACCTTCACGCCGAATTTCATGCAGCAGCCCACAATGGCTTGCGGCGGTAGCATTGACGGAAGGTTGATAGCCACATAACCTGCCGAGGTGACAGAAAGAAACATTTCGACAGCGTCTGTGGTGATGTTGTCAAGAATGGCCACTTTATCGCCTTTTTGCAGACCGAAACTATTGAGAAGGGCGCGTTTGCGTGCAATCCTGTCACAAACTTGGCTATAAGTATAAGTATTTACCGTGTCGGAAAGACAAGGCAGATCAGACCATTTCTGCTCAATCCAGGTTACAAATTCGGGTAGAGTGGGGATGTACTTCACCTGCGCAAGTTCTTCGGCAGGAAGCATAGACGGAAAATAATTATTCTCTTGCATAGCTTTACAAATTTTGAGGTGCAAAGATATACAAAATCTTAATAGATGTTAATTTTATCAACTTTTTTAAATGTAACTTGTTGATAAATAGTATTTAAGCGTGTTCCTTGTTACGACGAATACAGAGGCAAAATAGCATGTTTAGGGTGCTCTTCCCAATTACTTTCTCACCTTCTTCACGAACTAATAAGAATTTCTTATAAGTTCGATCTTGTTCTAATTTACCATCTTGATAAATGCTCGTTATGTGCATTGAAATGTTTTCTTGGGTTGTGCAGTAAATCTCTGCCAGTTGGTTTTGAGTAAGCCAAAGATATTCTTCAGCAATGCGCACTGACACGCGGGTCACCTCGTTGTCATCCTGATAGATGATGATTTTGTTTTGGTTGATGTCTTTTTATTGTTTTGTTATTTATGATTACATTAACGAGATTGTTAGATAAATATTATGTAATCATTAAACTATTCTTCACTGTTGTAATACACCTTGTAATACTTTCCTCTTTCGTCCTCTCCCTGTTCCACATTGTCGCGGTTACCGTCAATGATGATTTGGATTTTACGGTCAAGACGAATGACACGCTTGTAGGAACGCTGTTGTTTCTTGAAGGCATAGTTGGAGATTGCGAAATTGTCATCAATAACAATGTCGTTTTCCGATTCATATTCCCGCTTGAAGTTATGGAAGCTCTCGATCACTTCGGGCTGTTCGATAACCTCATTTGCGAACTCCTCCATATCAAAGGTTTCCTTCTCTTTGAAGAATTCCAACGAGCGGTTTAACAGGTCAATTTGGTCAGCTTTGGAAACCTCGAACTGTTCGGGCATGGCCTTGGTGACGAAGTTCTTGGCCATGGCCATCACGTTCTGCGTGTTAGCGTACTCATCCTTGCGCTGACGCACGTGCAGGAAATCGTCAATCCAGTATTGCGCCTCAATGCCTTTGTTGGTGTTGTCCACCACCGCCACCACATAGCCGTTTTCACGTTCTTTGTTGAAAATCAGGCAGCCCTTGTCCAGCTTCTTGATATTGATGCCCAGCTCGCTTTCCAAATTGAAATTACCCCCTTCGCGCAACACCTTCAAGAAAGTGTCCTTGTTCTCAGATTTGAACAACCCTACGGCATCTACAGTATCGCCATCCACAATGCAATCCTTGAAATAGACCGTGTAAAACTCACCGCCTTTGATTTTCGGGTGCGTACTTTGGTCGTAAAGATGCTTTGCCAAATTCACCGATTGCTCAAACAGTGTTTCAGGATCGTCAAAGATTTGAGAGGTATAAACAAAGACTTCATTTATTGACAATGACACTTCATGAAATAACTGATAGTATTCTTCGGTTTTAAATTGTGACAAAAAATACTCAATTAAGCTTTCTTTTATTGTTTCAGAGCACGAAACAATAGTTTTAGAATGCAATAATGATTCATTGTTTGTCTTGTTGCCAACTTGACTAATGGCTATAGACACGATATTTGTGTGGTCAAAATAATGCATTATTTTAGTTTTACTTTGTTATATTCGCTAATAATATAATCATAAATGGATGAAGTCAAATATATCGTTATCAAAACAAAATCTACTAAAAAATAGAAAACAACAGAACGATATATAAATATCACTAAGGCCATAACAGAGTACGAAGCAGAGTTAACTCGAACATCCTTAATTACCTCCAATGGATAAATATTTTGATTCAAAAAAGAATCGAACAACAATGTACAAGACAAAAACAAGATGCAAACAATAGACAACAGTATTAGATATAATGATAAAACGGTTGTCTTTTTAAAATAGTTTTTGAGTCGAATACCTAAATCGCATTTTTCTTCACTAACAGAAATGTGAAACTGCGAAAAGTCGATATCATTAAACTTATCATATAATGCAATAATAAAAGTAAAAAATATGCCGACGAAAAGTGATAAGCCAGAAATCACATAACCACAAAAATCAAGATTATAACCCTCTCTAACTATTAGATTTATAAGAAAAGCAAATACGATAATTATCCATTGGACCTTTGTAAAGAAGGCCTTTGGTTTCTTTATTAATATTTGTTCCTCAGAATCAGAAATATCTGCATATTCATAAAAATATGCGTCCTTGAGCAAATCTTTTAAGTTCTTAAAATTCACAGATGTCTTGTTTTTTCTTAAATTCATCCTTGACTTCTTGTAATACCTGTAAACAATATTCTTGAATCGCCTTAAAATTAGGCAACCCCGTTGTTTCGTCAGACACAATGCCCGCATCTTCCAAATAAATAGTAGGCCTGATACTTTTTATGTCTTTTTCTATATCATAATTTGCTTTTCGTTTCTTGGAATCTTCTATATATGCTTTGGTTTTTCCTTCATTTAATGGTTTTCCATCAAATAGCTTATCTCCAACAGCTTTGATTATTTGAGATGTTTCCTTTGAATTAGGATTAAGTTTCTCATCTAATGGTTTGATTTTAATCTCTACTTCAAAAGTTTGTCCTTTTATTTGGACATTATCACGCAAAGAAGATGATAGCGCTGTTTTTGTAATGAAGCTAAACATTCGTATTTTAGTTTCTTTCATGTACTTGTCCACGATATTTTGTGGCACAAAAGGTTCAATAATTATGTTGTAGAAAAAATCATCACATGAGAAAAACTTACTAATAAAATCTTTAAATGAATCCTGTATACTTTCTTCCGTGTATGATTGCACTAATAAAAAACCAATCTTAGCATTAAGGGGTGTGTATAACAATATATAATATTGATCCAAAACAGCATTGTTCTCTCCAATTATCTTTTTATCTTGTTTGTTATCAGTATCTGCATATTCTCTCCGAATACCATACTTTCCTCCTTCAATAACTCCATCAATGTATTGATTGTCGTGTGGAAATAATGGGACTGCGACATTCGAATTTTTAACAGTTCCTATTACTTTCTTGTTTTTTGTATCTTTTCTAAATTTATCATCACCAATCCCATTCACAAAAGATTGAAAATATCGGGTATATAAATCGTTATCTGACACTGACGTGTCGCAGTCATATTTTAGTTTAAACAAATCCCGAAAAGTCTCAACAGAATCATCTTTAGGATTGAGTTTTAATGTGTACACATTTAATTTTGGATTATGAGCCATCTTTATTTTATTAATTAAACAATCTTATTTTCTATCACTTCCTCCATCATCTTTACTGCTTCCTGCTCCTTCAAATACGCATGATAACGGAGCTCGTTTGCTTCCAACACTTTGTCGTTGATTTATTTCACAACAGCTGAGTCAAACAATCAAAGCCTTGATTCCTGATGGATTGGTCTGCAACAGACATGAGTTCCATTGCTTCAATAAACCTTTGTCCTGCCTTAATCTGATCATCAACTAAAGACCAATCATCGGGAACAGGAATAAGCATTTCTTGGATATGTCTAGGCTGAAGATGCTGTTGGACAGAACCATATTCATCCAATAGCATCAAAGAGAGAGCAGTGTTAGAACAGAAGTATGCCACAAGATAAGCTCTTAAATTACTGTCTTGAACTCGGATTCTAACAAGGTCATCACTGATAAGATAGTTCTCGGCTAAGTCTTTAGTGGCATATGTAACTTTACCAATAGTGCCAGAACGTGTTATTAATATATCACCTTCTTTGACCTGTAGCATGTCCATATATGCCTTTTGTTGGGCATTGGCTTTTGACGAATCAATCCATTTTATCGAAAAACGTCTTAGCTCTAAGGCTCCATTAGCCGTAAGATAAGGAGTGAGTTTATCTGTAGAAGAAGGATTGTCAACTTTAATGTTTGATGAGTTCCATCTTGGCCCCATATAAATTTTAATATTGGATTCCAATTGACCTATTGTGGTGGTTGACCAATGATCTTTGTTGTCAAATTCCAACACTTGTGTTAGTGCTGCATTCAATTTCGGGGAATAGTGTTGAGGATTTATATTGTAATGGTCTTTTAGTCCTTTCTTTGAATAAGTATAGATATATTCTGAATCTTTCAACGGATTGCCATTCTTGAAGTTGAGATATGCATCAGCAATATCATCAAGGTCATGATTTAACACCCCGGTACTTTTACCATTACCGTCCAGAATAAAAACGCTATTACCTTTTGAATCCTGCCCGATTCTTTGTGAAATCGCCATGAAAATAGGATAATCTTCAGGGATTACATCCTCTTTTTCTGGTTTAGTTATGAATAAAATGCAAGTCCTCACTCCAGTGTCAGGCTGAAATGTGTCTTTGTGGAGTGTAACTACACCATTCAACATGTAATGCTTTAATAACCATTGTCGATATTGCTCATAACTGATGTTGTCAAGAAAACCTTTGGGCATAACAATTCCAATTCTCCCGCCTGGTTTTAACCAATCAAGGCATCTTTCCAAAAACAACAATTCAGGGGCTTGTCTTGGCAAAATATCATCGTCGTTTGAACTAAAAGTATAATCGCCATCTTCATTTGCTTTACAACTATGACCGAAAGCAAATCCTTTAAGAATTGCCTTATCAGAGATCATAGACTCCACCTTTTGCCCAGAAAATGGTGGATTCGTGGCTATGACCATAGGTGCATTAGATTTGCCTTTACAGCATCTTGATTGTATCCATGGGTCGAATTTTTCATAAGAATCAAGAGAATTGCCCCGTGTCATTCCTGATTGACCATCACCGGTCATAAGCATAGCGCATTTGGCTATTTTCACAAGCCGTTTGGCAATCTCTACAAGAAAAACACTGTCTTTGATTGTGGCAAGCTGTTTTGATCGTTGATATGAGTTTTGGGTTGTGTTTTGAAGGACTTGTCTCCTTAAATGTCTAAAGATCCCAGTGCTAAACCCTCCACTACCGCCAGCAGGGTCTAATGCTCTTTCGCCTACTTGTGGATCCAATATTTTCACCATCATATTTACAACAAGCCTGTTGGTAAAGAATTGCCCCTGCTGTCTTTTAAGGTTGATATGGGTGAATTGTTCATAAGTCTCCCCCATTAAATCCCAATCATCAGCTTCATCTTCTGGAGCTGCAAGTTTCCATTCTTTTAAAATGCCGACAGCTTCTGCGATACAATCATTGCCTACTTGAATTTTTTCATGTTCATCAAAAACATCAGGATATTGATTAGCATATTCTCTGAATAATTCTTGAACTATGTTAGCAACTCTTGTTCGTCCTTCTTCAGTCTGATAATCAATATTAGTTATCCAAAAACGTGGATTTTCACCAGGAGCTGTTTCGTCTTGAATTTTTGCTAATAGGATACGAACCATGTCCATCGCCAAATCAAAATCCTCATTTTCCATGCCGCGTCCATATAGTTTGTTGTGGCAGGTCGATAGAAGAAATCGGACATTATGTGGGCGTGGTAGCGAGCTTTTATCGGGTATGGTTTCTTCGTCTTTCCATGTTTCCCTATGTCGTGGAAGTGAAAGTAATTGTTCAAGACCAACCCCTTTATCTTTTTTTCTGAATACAGACATTCCTTCACCATTAGTCCAAACACCGCCAATGGCAGAAGTGTTAAAAATATAAGAAACCAATTGAGCATACCCATCAGTGACGTTGGGCTGTTTGCATTCAACAACAAATAAAATGTTGCCTTGGTCTTTGTTGAGTGCTGCCTTTTTATTGTTGTATACGACGATGTCTGCTCGAATTGGAGAGTTATCTATTTCATTTGTCATTATCTTAGAACCAGATTGGATCGGAACCTCTCGCAAAATACAATCTTTCGGATACCCAAAATCAGATTGTAAAATTCTGATGAAACGTTGTCTTACTTTTTCTTCCGGTGTATCTTTTAGCAATTCCCCTGTAAGACTATCAACTATCAAACCATCCTCGTTATATTCGATGTCAGTATGAATCATGTTGTAAACAATTATGTGCGAAGTCAATGAATAACCTGCAAAAATAGCAAAAAACACAACTTATTCTGCAATTTTATGGATTTTTTCTTCAATCAGGATGTGGCATTTTTTTTCTTTAAGTTATTGAGTTATAAAAACTTTTTGTATCTTTGCAGCCGAATCCCCCTTAGGTGGAATATACTAAGGCCTGCCCACTCTCAATAAGTGGGCTTATTTTTTAACGGAATTATCCCTTTTAGCCTTGTATTCACTCTGCCTTCAACAGATTTTTTGCATCTTTTTCAGCAACTCTGTTCCGCGGCGAGCAGGTTAAGTGCTTCGTCGCAAGAGAGTTCCGCACCGCGGCAGGTGGTAGGGTATTGCTCATTACCCTAGACTGCAGTCTGGGGTTAATAGAATGTGGTCTCTTCGAGACCGTTATGGATTTTTTCTTTGCTTTATTGAGGATGTGTCCCGAAGGGACAACATCCTAGTAACCCCGCATAAGCGACCGAAGGGGGAGCGCAATGTGGGGAGTGGCGATGCCACGTAAGACCCTCGCGGCGTAGGTGTTGCATGCGCCAAAGCGCGACGCTTGCCGCCGCGAAAGTCACACACTGGCAATGTGAAAACAATTTATTTTCAAGACTAAAAGGAATAAATCCGAAATAATTTATATTTTTTCATGCTAATGAAAATTTTCACAAAAATAGAGCCGCAGCTTTCGCCGCGGCTCTAATATTCCACATTACTCATTCCAAATTTCTCATTCGCTTTAATCTTCCTGCTCGTAATAATACGAGTAGTCGATGCCTTTCATGAAGATCTCGCGGTCGTCGATCTTGTCCGTCAGAGCCTGTTGGAGTAGGGCACGGATCTTATCGCTGCTGACTGCACCCGCTATCATCGCGTCCAAATAGTCTGCTTTCCCGATTTTGCTCCAGTCAACGCACAGTCCTAACCGCTTCTTGAGAATCAAGTCCAACCAGATGCGGGTGCTGCGACCATTGCCCTCCATGAAAGGATGAGCCGCGTTCATCTCCACATATTTGTCCACAATCTCATCAAATGTCGTTTCCGGCATCTTTTCAACGGTCTTCAGGTAACTGTTCAAATGCTCTGCCAGACAAAACAGGGTGTTGCCCTTGGAAATGGTCTTGGTGCGTATCTTACCTGCAAAATCGTAAAGCCCGCCAAAGATGTAAGCATGAATCTGCTGCAACGCTTTCACCGTACCCACATCTTTGTCGGCTACCAAGTTGCTCTCGATGAACGTGTAGGCCTTCTTGCGGCTTTTTCCGTCTATGGTGTTGTCGCTGTAGGTGAACCAGTCCAGGAAATCAGTTGCCTTGGTGTTTGGGAAATGTTTGCCCAGCAGCTCAACCCCTTTCTGGTCAAGCACATCTGCTGGATGTTTCTTCCCGTCGGGAGCTGTCAACTTCAACTGGTTAGTGGCACTAACCAGTTCGCTTCCTTCACGCTTCAGTTTTGTCTTGAGGTATTTCCAATAGTTGCGGTTTTTCTGGTATTCAGCTTCATTGTTAATGGCGCCGACAATGTCCACTACGGAGAACCACCACTTGGACAGTTCCTCGTCCCAAATGGCGCGCACTTCGTGGTCGTTGTAGAATCTGATAGATATTTTGCTCATTGTGGTTGTTTTTATGTGATTTCTTTGCATATTAGAGCCGCAGCTTTCGCCGCGGCTCTATTTTTGCTCATTGCAAATTTCACATTCCCCATTATTTCCTCACCTTCTTCACGAACTCCTCCACCTCCGGCACGCCGCCTTGATAGACGAGATAGCCGTCGTAGGGCTCGCGCTTGGTGATTTCATCGTTGATGGGGGTGAGCATCAGCTTCCGCACGTCCTCGCGCTTTTGGCCGCTGTCCTTGGTGAGGCCGAGCGC
>LXOW01415009.1_pt1 | contig 11781 bp, 12 predicted proteins | sample 1368591 | NCBI WGS metagenome assembly LXOW01 (sample SAMN04884650, study PRJNA319009) | bovine gut metagenome | isolation source: Cow rumen | host: Bos taurus | place: Italy: Legnaro (PD) | collected 2014-07-09
GTTATCCATCAGCCGAAGAGGATTTTCTTGGTGGCGGGACGCAGGTAGTTGGCGATGAGTTGGGTGAACTCCTCGTCGGTGAACTGGAGCATGTAGCCGCCTTCCTTGGGCGACACCTTGAATCCACCGTTCATCTTCTTGGAGTAGTCCACTTTCACTTCGCCTTTGAATTGGCTGGCGATTTCGTTCTTCACGAAAGGCTCTAGCTCGGCTTTCAGCGACTCGGGCAGGATAAGGCTTAAATCGACAGGCGACGCGTTCTGCGGATTGAAGGCTCTCACCACACTGGTGATCAGCTCTTTGACAAAGGCTGCGTTACCCATGTTAGCTTTCACGCCTTCGGTAGCAGCTTTTGTCACCACCATTTTCTCGATTTCCTGTTTCGTCACGGCGATGCTCTGTGTGGCTGCCATCTTCACATCGGCAGCGACCTTGGTCTTCAGTTCATCAGCCTCTTTGTTGGCTTGGGCGATGATGCGTTCGGCTTCGGCTTTGGCTTGGGTAATAATGCCTTCGGCCTCAGCATGAGCCTTTTGCAGCAATTCCTCGCCGTCGTGTTTTCCTTTTGACAAGCCTTCGTTGTAGAGCTTGTCAGTCAATGCTTGGAGTTTATCTTGCATATATTTTTCGTTTTGTTGTTGCTTTTGAATTTGCGTGCAAAATTATGCAATCCACAATAAATAAACAAACAAAAAAATAAAAAACAGCAGGGGAGTTCCCGTTCTTTCAGGACCCCCTGCNNGACCCCCTGCCGTTTTTTATTTCCCCCCTCGGTTTTTATTGCGTCGGATGTGCGGTGGGCAATCAGTCCTTATATGTGGTGAAGCTTTAGAAGCAAAATAGCCAACAATAGGGATTTCACGGTTTCGGGAATGGCCGTTACTTTGCAGCAGATTTTTGTCATACTGTATAAAGGAACTATCGTTCCTTTAAAGATAATATACCCTTTGTAGGGTCATTGCTTGAAAACCAATCGACAAGATTTTGTATTTTTGCAGCCATCCAATGTCAAAAATGAAAAAGTTATTTTTCCTCGCAATAGTGACGTTTTTGATGGTGGCCTGTACGGGTCACCATGCCACTTCACAGCGTGAGCCGCAGCCGAGCGACACGCTCTATACCGCTGAGGCTGCCATGTATATCTATGATCAGGATCCTAACCAAGCATTAGTCATCATCGACTCGGCTCTCCTTATAGGCAATATTGACGACGACTTAGCCACCATGCTTAAGGCCAAGGTCTACAGCCAGTCAAACGTGGAGCAACATCTTGACACGGCGCGGCAAATGCTTGAAGGCTTGCTGGAGAGCGACTTGTATCAAAGCATTGAATACCACGAGGTCGTGCTCGACCTGCTAGTGAGCATTACCCGACAACAGGACAACTATGAGCAATGTCTGCGTTGGGCCACCGAGAAGGCCGACTATTGCCGTCAACAAGGCAAAGAGACAGAGGCACTGCGCACTGAAGCCGAGATAGGTGTCATTCTTGTCGAATTGGGCAATGAAGAAAAAGGCATTGCCAAGCTCAATGGTGTGATTGCCAGCCTCGAAGGACAGCGCCATGCTGACGAGATGGATGCCTGCGTCATCGCCATCAGACGCAAGATCCTCGTACTTAAGAAACTCAACCGCGTTGAAGAAGTCATCCCATTGACGCAGCATCTCATCGAAATAATCGGCGACTACCGGGAAAATTACGACGAATATACCGACAACTCATACCGTATGCCGACGGAAAAAGAAGAGGTGGAGGGTTATTGCGACTATTATACCGCCCAAGCAAACGGTTACTTGGCCTATGCTTATGCAGTACTGAATGACACCAAACAGGCTCGGCACTATCTAGAGTTGTTTGAGAATAGTGACTATGGGCACGAGCTATACGGTCGCGAGACCATCGCCCCGACCTGGTGCCTCTTGGGTGACTTTGACAAGATGCTCGCCACCTACGACGAAGTGACGGAGCAGATGGGCAACGATACAATCAATCTCGACTATGCCAAAATGCTGCGTGGTCGCGCCATCGCCGCCAAAGCCATGGACAACCCCTCTGCTTCAGCCAATTATTGGCAGCGCTACTCCGATTTGAAAGACCTGCTCNNGCGCGAGGAGGCTGCCAAGAAACGCATTGGTCTCATTGCCACCTTATTGGGAATCATGCTGCTCGTTGTGACCATCTTCGTCTTCCTTTTGGTACGGCAGCTGCGCTTCATCCGCGAAAAGAGCGCCGTGCTCACCAAGGAAATCACCGACAGGATAGCAAACGAAGAGAAATATCGAGCCTCTATCGAGAAACAGATTGATAAACAGGTCGATACAGTTACCAAAGCCGACCTCTCAACACTTAGCGACAGCGAGCTGTACGAATACCTGCGCCGCTTTATCTTGAAAGAGAATCTGCACCTGAACCCACTATTCGACCGTCAAATGTTGATGGATCGGCTGCACCTGTCCAAAGAGCGTATCGGCGCTGCCTTCTCAAAGGGGAGTCAATATGCGTCACTGGCCGCTTTTATCAACGAGATGCGTCTGATTCACGGCGCAAAGCTTCTCATCGAGTATCCCGAGATGAGCATCACCGAGGTGGCCACTGCCAGCGGATTTGCCAGCAACATCACTTTCGCCCACAACTTCAAGGAGCGCTATGCCCTTTCACCATCCAGTTTCCGAGAAGAAAAACGCGCCCAGCTACCGCAATAATCCATCCCGTTTTAGCCTCAAAAAGACCCGTTTGCCAGCCCGAATGACTTAATAATTTGTCTTAGACAGATTATTGACAGCCTTTTATTTTGCTAAAAACCAACATGGTACAAAACAACCAATTAATAATTTGTCCGACGAAGGTTAAGGGTGCGTCTGCACTCTTGCACGCGCGGAACGCTGTTTTTACTTTTGCACCACTAAAAATCAAAGAAAAAAATTTACACAATAGTATAATGATGAAGACTATAAACAAGCATCATAAAATCGTGCTGTCGATTGCAGCAATCCTGTTTGCAGCCACCCTGATTTCCTCTTGCGGTGCCACCTATACGGCCAGCGGAACGAATGTCTCAAAAATTGATGAGATTGCCCTTATTGAGCCCAGGTCGCTCATGTACTATTTCGACACCCCGCAAAGAGGCCATCTTGACCCATCGTTGGTCTCGGCTTCAGAACAACTGGTTACTGAAATTCTCACGTCCAGTCGTTACCCCTTCACCGACCCCTTTGCCGCCGACTACGCAGGAGAGGGTGCTTCCATCGCCAAATGGATTGATGTCTTCTCGGATCTTGAGTCCTCGGACATCAAGAATCTTAAAGTGCCCAAAGCACTTTCCGATCTAATCAAGTCCACGGGGCACCGCTACGGCATCGTCATCCACGCCTACGGCTTTATCGAGAGCGACGAAGCCTATGACCAGGCAAAAATGGCCGAGCTTGTGGGCAACGCCATCAGAACGCTCTTTGACGAGCCTAAGCAACACACCGTCGGCGACCAGGTTGGCAATGCCTTATACACTGCGGTCATCGACACTCAGGCCGACCGCGTTGTTTATTTCAACAGCGTCCTCTCCAATGCCGACCACCCGTTGAGCAGAAGAGATGTCGGCAACCAGATGAAAAGCCTACTCAAAAAGTTCAATTGAATAATATTGTAAAAACACGTATAATCACCTAATTATTAATCTTTAATTATTAACCTTCAAAATTTTCAAAAAAATGAAAAAAGTAATGTTTATGATTGCCACCTTAATTATCGGTGGCATGATGCTCACTGGCTGCAAAAAGAATCCACAACCGACGCCAGAACCAGATCCAGATCCGACACCTACCACTCTCACGGTGGTGTACAAGGTTGAGAAAACGCAAGGCTCTTTGGTCATTTCCGATTGCTTTAAGCTGAATGTAACCTACACCGATGCCAATGGCCAGTCCGTTACGGAAAGCAACGTCACCTTGCCGTGGACGAAGTCTGTCGAAGTCACTTCTCCTTTCAAAGCCAAGATGGAAGGTGAATACGTTTACAACGAAGCCGAACTTCCGGACCAAGTGGTTTCAGGAAAGCGCTATGGAATTGGATCTTATACTGGCAGTTCTCTAAATATCGAGATGATGGGCACCCTCGGCTCAGCCAGCAAGGAGAACTTCCTCAACCTCATGGCTGCGCATCCTGATCGCCTCCAATTCACTATGGAGAAAGACTTCTGATCTTTTCTTAATGCAACAAATCAAAAGAATCCGCAACTCGGGCGAAGGCTTGGGTTGCGGAATTTTTTGTACTTTTGCGCCCAAACCAATTCAAAAATGAAAAAGCTGTTTTTCAAATGAGGTGTAATACCGCGTCTCCATCGAGAAACAGGCAGAAAGAACATAGGGCCTCTCGGTGTGATTTTAACTGTAACAACTGTAACAACTGTAACAAAACCCCCGAACCGCTCCCTACTCTCTCCCTGAATGCTCTCTGATTCTCTCTGAAATCAGAGAAAAACAGGGAGTATATAAATGTATATCAATGATTTGGTAGAAAGTTAGTTATATATAAATAACTTTTCGCCGTTTTATTCGTAATGCACAAAAATTTGTTGTATCTTTGCAGTGCCAAAACCAAAACCGAAAACCAAAAAGCAGACCAAAATGAAACCAAAATCGGAAATCCCAAATCTCATGTTTCTCCTACTTTATTGCGGAGCAACTCCAAGGTGCCTTCCGAGCAACTCCAAGGTAACTCCAATGTAACTCCGATGTGACTCCTACCCAGAGTTTATTTCAATTATTAACCAACAAAAACCAAAAATCATGACCAATTTTCAAGAGAACTGCGGCATGGCGATGCTCTGTGTGGCAGTTCAGTGCCGCCAAACTGGGAGTTCGGTACCGCCAAACTCGAACTACCAATTATGATGGGATTTTTTTGCTATAGACCCTGGCTCGTTTGGTAAGATTATGCTCCAAATAATGCCAAAGATTTTGCACGCTAGTATTGTCTTCCAACTCACGTGTAGATTCAATGTATTTGATTCCGTTCTTGGTGATACCTTGGGCAAACTTATCGAAAATCATGGCATTGACGCCCTTGCCTTGATAATCAGGACGGATGGCAATGAGCAGCAGGTCAAGTGTATCGTTGTGCTTCAATGCTTTCACGACGGGGTACCAACCCAAGGGGAACAGTCTGCCTTTGGCTTTCTGCAGAGCCTTTGCCAGTGAAGGCATTCCTATACCAAAAGCCACCACCTTCTCGTCGGCATTGAGAATGATGGAGAGGTAGTCAACGCTGACATTACTCAAAAACTGTTTCTTCAAGTCGTCGCATTGTCCTTTAGTGAGTTGGGAAAATCCATGAAGCGGTGCATAAGCGTCATTCATGCAGCTGAACAGGTCGTCGAGATAGGGTTCAATCTCGCTGTGCCTTGTGAGGGGAGCCTGATGAAGCCCGTTTTTCACCGAAACCAACTGTGCCATACGGGCATAACGTTCGGGAATCACCTCCGGCACCTTAATTAGGTACTCCACAAAATCGACGTCCTTCGCATAGTCCAGAGCAGCAAAATGAGAATCGTAATATGGGGCGTTATATTTACCGTAGGCCGTAGGCAACTGGTCAAAACCGTCGACAAGGACACCCGATGCGTCAAACTCGAGAAAGCCCAAAGGACCGCTGACGGTGTCCATCCCCTTCTCGTGCGCATATTGCTCAACAGTATCCATCAAAGCTTTTGAGACCTCTTTGTCGTCAACAAAGTCAACCCATCCGAAACGACAGATTCTCTCGCCTGTCTTCTCGTTGTACTTGCGGTTGATGATACCTGCCACTCGACCCATCACTTCACCTTTGTCGTTATAAGCCAACCAATACTTGGCCTCACAAACCTCGAAGGCATGGTTCTTCTTGGGTGACAGTGTGTCACGTTCCATCGACTCAATCTGTGGAACATAGTAAGGATTGTCCTTGTACAACTTGTTAGGAAAACGCACAAAGGTCTTCAGTCCCTTATAGTTTGTAACCTCTCTTACATAGACGGGCATAGCAATAGTATAAATTGGGTACAAAAGTAAACCATAAAAAGCGATTTTGCAAACAATTTTCGCCCCAATGCAACTTTTTAAAAAAAATGGAACCACCTACAACTTTTTTTGATATATTTGCGGCTTTGTAACTGAATCGACAACAAGAAACAACAAAACTACAATATGTCAAAAGGAACTATCACACAGATTATCGGCCCCGTGGTTGACGTCTATTTCGATGGCGGCGAGGCTGACCTCCCGAAGATTCACGATGCCCTTGAGGTGATACGTCCCAACGGACGCCACCTCGTTTTGGAATGCCAACAGCATATCGGCGAGGACTCGGTGCGTACCATCGCTATGGACTCGACTGACGGCTTGATGCGCGGTATGGAGGTTACCCCTTCTGGCAAACCCATCTCCATCCCCATCGGCACTCAAATCAAAGGACGCTTACTCAACGTGACCGGCGATGCCATCGACGGCATAGGAAGTCTGAACCGCAGTACTGAATACCCCATTCACCGCGAACCTCCCAAGTATGAAGACCTGGCCACTTCAAAAGAAGTGCTCTTCACCGGCATCAAGGTCATTGACCTGCTGGAGCCTTACCTGAAAGGCGGCAAGATTGGTCTCTTCGGCGGTGCCGGCGTAGGCAAGACGGTTCTTATTATGGAATTAATCAACAATATCGCCAAGGGATACAATGGCTATTCGGTCTTCACAGGCGTGGGTGAGCGTACTCGTGAGGGTAATGACTTGCTGCGTGAGATGATTGAGTCGGGTATCATCAAATATGGCGACGAATTCCTGAAGGCCATGGAAGAGGGCGACTGGGATCTCTCGAAGATTGACAAGGAAAAACTGGCCACCTCACAGGCCACCTTGGTCTTCGGTCAGATGAACGAGCCGCCAGGGGCTCGTGTTAGTGTAGCCCTCTCTGGACTGACAGTTGCCGAGTCGTTCCGAGACGAACAAGGCGACGGTGTCGACGACATCTTGCTCTTTATCGACAACATCTTCCGTTTCACGCAAGCCGGTTCAGAAGTGTCGGCTCTGTTGGGTCGTATGCCTTCGGCTGTGGGTTACCAACCCACCTTGGCCACTGAGATGGGTCAGATGCAGGAGCGCATCACTTCGACAAAGAACGGATCCATCACCTCGGTGCAGGCCATCTACGTCCCTGCTGATGACTTGACCGACCCCGCTCCCGCCACCACCTTCTCGCACTTGGATGCCACCACCGTGTTGAGCCGTAAGATTGCCGAGTTGGGCATTTACCCCGCTGTTGACCCGCTGGATTCCACCTCACGCATCCTCGACCCCAACATCATTGGCGAGCATCATTACAACACCGCCCAGCGCGTCATCCAGCTGCTGCAACGCAACAAGGAACTTCAGGACATCATCGCAATCCTCGGTATGGAAGAACTTTCAGAAGAGGACAAGATTGTGGTGCACCGCGCCCGCCGTGTGCAGCGTTTCCTTTCGCAACCCTTCCACGTTGCAGAACAATTTACTGGACTGAAGGGTGTGATGGTGCCGATTGAAGAAACCATCCGAGGCTTCAACATGATTATGGACGGCGAAGTCGACCAATATCCCGAAGCGGCCTTTAACCTGGTGGGCACCATCGACGATGCCATCGCTAAGGGCGAAGAGATTATGAAGAGCATTAATAAATAAGGTGTCATGAAAGTTGAAATCATCTCACCGAGTTCAACGCTGTATTCTGGCGAAGCCACATCGGTAACTGTGCCAAGTAAGATGGGACCATTCACTTTGCTTGAGCATCATGCCGCTATCGTCGCCATCCTTGAGGCAGGCAAGGTCAGCCTCACCGATGCAAAAGGCGAGCAGCGCGAGTTCCCCATCAAAGGTGGCTTCACTGAAAACCACGACAACCAACTGACTATCTGTGTAGAGTCATGAAGAAAGACCCGATGACAAAATATTTGGCTGTGTTCCTGCTGGTCTGCATCGTCTTCGACGGCATCCTGCTCTGCGGTTTTGCCAAAAAGCCTTGGTGGAACAACTGGATGGTGATGGTACCTAACCTTTTCATGATTCTGGGGGCCTTCTATTGTCACCTGATGAAAACCAACACCGAGAAGCATCCTGGCAAACTCACATGGTATTATACTTATAAGGCTATCAAAATAGGAATCGCCGTGCTTGCCTTGGTGCTTTACCTCTTTTTGGTAAAACAGAGCGGCCAAGCCTTTGTCATCATCACAACAATCGCTTATCTCATCGCATTGGTTACAGAAACCAGCGTTTATACCCACTACATCAAGAACTTGAACAAAGAAAGCAAAGCATGAAAAATGTTTTGAAGCATAGTATACTAATCCTTTTCCTCGCACTGCTGACGCAAAGTAGAGGTTATGCGCAGATGCTTATCGAGGATGACGAGCTTTATGTAGACCCTGTAGCAACAGAAGAGCATGTGGCAACAGAAGAGAAATCGGAGGAGTTCGATGCCAAGTCGTTCATCTTTGGCCACACGGGAGACTCCTATTGTTTCCATATCACGGAAATCAAGGGGGAGCCAGTTTGTGTTTGGCTGCCTGTCATTGTGAAGTGTAAAGACAGCGGGTGGCATTGCTTCTCTTCGAAACACGTTTGCGAGTTGAAGGAAGGCGAGACCTTTGAGCACAACGGAGCCCAGTTCTACGTTAATCCCATCAGCGCCGAGAAATATCCGGGCAAACTGGTGGAAGTGAAAGCAGACGGCAGCTTTTCGCGCCCCTTCGACATCTCGTTCACCAAAAATGCCTTTGGCATCTTCTTAGTGATTATCTTTATGTTGGCCTTCTTCCTGCCTGCGGCAAAGAAATATAAGAAAGACCCGATGGCACAACCGACAAAGTATCAAGGTATGGTGGAATGGTTGACCTATACCGTGTTGGACGGTATCATTCGTCCCAATGTCCCTGAGAAACAGGTGAAAAAATTCGCTCCTTATTTATTGACGGTGTTTTTCTTCATCTTCTTTGCCAACCTGTTTGGCCTCATCCCCTTCTTCCCGTTTGGCGCTAATGTGACAGGTAATCTTTCCATTACCGTGGTGCTGGCACTGCTGACCTATTTCTTCGTAAATGTATTCGGCAACAAGCACTATTGGAAAGACGTCCTTTGGCCTGATGTGCCCATTTTTCTGAAAGCTTTCCCACTGATGCCCATCATAGAGCTGATTTCCACCATCACCAAGCCCTTCGCATTGATGGTGCGTCTATTCGCCAACATCCTGGCAGGACATATCGTCATTATGGTGCTGATGGCTCTAATCTTCATCATCGGCGGCATGTACGGCGCGGGCATGGGTGGCGTAATGAGTATTGTCTCTATCTTCATGACCATCTTCATGACGGCTCTTGAGCTGTTGGTGGCCTACATCCAAGCCTACGTATTTACTATATTGTCGTCCCTGTTTATAGGAATGGCACAACACGAACCTGAACACGAATAAACAATTAAACAAATAACCAACAATTCTAAATTCAATCGTTATGTTATTATCAACCATCCTTGAAGCTGTATCGTACGTGCCTGGTCTGGCCGCCATTGCAGCTGCCGTCGCAGTCATCGGAGCCGCTATCGGCATTGGTAGAATCGGTCAGTCAGCCATGGAAGCTATGGCTCGTCAGCCCGAAGCCGCCGGTCGTATCCAATCGGGTATGATCATCGCTGGCGCTCTCGTCGAAGGTGCAACACTGTTCGCCATCGTCGTCTGCGTGTTGGCCGTGCTCGGCTAAAGTTTTTCTGTTGTGGGCTTGGCATCGCCAAGCCCACAGGATTAACCATCTAAAACACAAAAAAATGGAATTATTTCTTCCCGAAAGTGGATTAGTGATATGGATGCTCATTGCCTTCCTTATTGTCTTCGGCATCCTTGCCAAGGTGGGCTGGCCCATGATCATGGGTGCCGTTGAACAACGCAACGCCCACATTGCCGACTCGCTGCAAGCTGCCGAAGAGGCCAACAATGCCCTTGCCGGCATCGAGCAGAAACGTCAGGAGACAATGGCAGCGGCACAGGCCGAACAAATCAAGATGATGAAGGAAAGTCAGGAGCTGAAGACACAACTCATCGAAGAGGCGAAGACGCAAGCCCGTCAGGAAGCTGAGAAAATTGTGGCTGAAGCACGTCTGAAAATACAAAAAGAACAAGCCGATGCTATGGCCCAAATTAAGAGCGAAGTCATCGCCCTCTCTGTTGATATTGCGGAGAAACTGCTGCAACGCGAGTTGAGCGACAAAAAGTCGCAAAGCGACTATATCGAGCAACTGCTCAAAAACAACCAACCCCGTATTGAAGCCTAAGTTATGGACAATGGAAGAATATCGGTGAGATACGCGCGGGCTTTGTTCCAGACTGCACAGGAACAAGGCTGCGAAGATGCCGTCTATGACGGTCTGTCGCGTTTTGCCCACAACTATATCCTCGCCATCACTCAGTTCAACGAGGTGCTTGCAGACCCTATCATCGCTAAAGAGGAAAAGGTGAAACTGATGGAAATGGCCGTAGGCGAACCCATGCACGACTGCCTGAAGCAGTTCATCACCTTTGTTTCGGAACAAAACCGTGAAAATAAGATGTTCCTCATTGCGATGAAATACATGGAGATGTATCGCACCAAGCACAACATCCTGAGCACACAAGTTACCACGGCATCGGAACTTCCCGACGCGACCCTCGACAAAATCAGAGCCTTCGTGAAGCAGACCTTTTCTGCCGATGCTGAACTGACGGTTTCCATTGACCCGAGCCTAATCGGAGGCTTCATTCTCGACATTGAGAACACGCGCATGGATGCCAGTGTGTCGGGACAACTGAATGCCTTAAAACAGAAATTGAAATAAACAAAACACAACATATATGGCAAACATCAAACCAAGTGAAATATCGAGCATCCTGCAAATGCAGCTCCAAAACATGAGCAACAAGGTTCAGTTTGAGGAGATTGGCAAGGTGCTGCAAGTGAGCGACGGTGTGGCACACGTCTACGGATTGGACAAGGTGCAGAGCAACGAGCTCGTCGAGTTCGAAAACGGCACCATGGGTGTAGTACTCAACCTTGAGGAAGACAACGTCGGTGTTGTGCTGCTCGGTCCCACTGAGGGCATCAAGGAAGGCGAAACGGTGAAGCGCACCCAGCGCATCGCCTCCGTCTTCGCAGGCGAGGGCATGTTGGGCCGCGTCGTGGACGGCCTCGGTCGTCCCATCGACGGCAAGGGCGACATCCAAGGCAAGACCTATGAGATGCCTCTGGAGCGCAAGGCCCCGGGTGTCATCTTCCGTCAGCCTGTCAACGAGCCCCTACAGACGGGTCTCAAGGCTGTCGATGCCATGATTCCCATCGGACGAGGACAGCGTGAGTTGATTATTGGTGACCGTCAAACAGGTAAGACCGCCATTGCCATTGATACTATCATCAACCAGAAAGAAAACTTCAAGAACGGCGACCCGGTCTACTGCATCTATGTCGCTGTGGGTCAGAAAGGGTCCACAGTAGCTAACATGGTGAGCACTCTGGAAAAATACGGTGCTATGGACTATACCATCGTCGTCAGCGCCACTGCCTCCGACCCTGCCGCCATGCAGTTCTACGCCCCTTATGCCGGATGCGCCATAGCAGAGTACTTCCGCGACACTGGACGCCACGCTTTGGTCATTTACGACGATTTGTCAAAGCAGGCTGTAGCCTATCGTGAAGTCTCCCTGATTTTGCGCCGTCCCCCGGGACGTGAGGCCTACCCTGGCGATATCTTCTACCTCCACAG
>LXOW01219289.1_pt1 | contig 11778 bp, 17 predicted proteins | sample 1368591 | NCBI WGS metagenome assembly LXOW01 (sample SAMN04884650, study PRJNA319009) | bovine gut metagenome | isolation source: Cow rumen | host: Bos taurus | place: Italy: Legnaro (PD) | collected 2014-07-09
CTAGAAAGTTTAATGGTGTCGATGCATCAAATCAGTCTGGTGTAACAAGCAATCCAGATTGGTCATTTGATACTGAAGGTTCGCTAAATGGATCAGTGATTGACCCATCTGATTATGCTATCTCTCAACAAACAAAAGATGATTCTAATCCTGATCAGTTGTTTAACGATGAAATAGCAACTGAAACACAATATACGAATTTAGGTGTAGACAATCAAATTCGTTTTAATGCAAATGTATTCAATTACATTGTTCATACTTCTATCGAAAACATTGTTTTAAAGTATGATTCGCCAGTATTTTACGGTAATGAAGATTGGCGTGAAAACATTGTAGTATTAGCAAACGTAGACTATCCTATTTTCTTCAACATTCTAATTCATGACCCAATGGGTCTTGATATGTTAGCTTATGAAGCATGGGTAGGTGATGTAAAATTTTCATATTGCGATAGAAAAGGTGCAGCAGATGCTCCTACTATAAGACGTGAAAATTCTGGCGTTCCTCTTGGTACAGGAACCATCAAGCTTGGTACAGATAACATTATTGCAAATGGAATCAAATTTGAAAAGATTGACCAATACGATGAATCTTATGCAGAACCAACTTCATATCGTATCAAAGTTTTATTGAGTGGTAATGGTTATACTGCTGACGATATAAACTCTACTGATGAACAGCTCGCTGCATGGGAAGAAATTCTTAAAAAAGAAGATGCAACTGAAGAAGAAATTAGAACTGCATGGGAAGCATGTAAAGGCGTTAAATTCAAATTCTTTGATGTAGCAGGTAATACAACTTACTGGGTAATGCCATATCTCGATATGACAGTTGTTACTCTAGAAGATTTGTATAACATGAAGAAGTTGATTCTCGAATTCATCAATACAAAACCAGAAGATTTGCAACTTGGTACTGACTTAATTGGTAGAACTACAATTAAAGTTACAAATCCAAATATGGTGCTAGCAAATTATCCAATTTACATCGAATTGGACGATAAGAGTATTGGACNNAACAGTATGTGATAACATCAAAAGTAGGTAATAAAACAAAGCCTGTTGCTAGCATTGCTACAGAAGATGTTGACAACATCGATGAATCCGGTTGGGTAATTGCTCATGCTTATGTAGACATTGATAACTTTGTAACAGAAGCTACTATGAAAGCAAGAATCATGGTGAAAAACTTGCTTCGTGCTACTGGTTCTCTTGGCGAATGGATTAAGGAATGTAAAGATAACTTAAGAAAGATCAACTTAGATCCTTTTGTTACTCAATACTTGAAAGAAACAACAAATAAGAATAACGCTTACTACAAGTTTGTTAAGTTTACTGAGAACTATCTTAACACAATGTATAAAGCATACGACAAGAATTGTTACATTAGCATTCTTGAAGTAATTCATCGAATTTACAACTTCAATGACCCAGATTTGATTTATAAGAATCTTTTGCAGAAATTCGATGACGATCATGGTGATATGCTACATATTGACTTTGATGAAATGCAAACTATCATAGATACTGATAGATCAGAACAGGAAGAATAGTAATGAAATTAAACATCAGTTCAGAAAAACTTATTAGACTAATGTTAACTACTAATCCTACGTTAGCACGTTACAAAGGTAGTATTGCTGCAATTAGATTGTTGCTTAATACTCTCGGTATTAAGTGTATTGTGTTGACTAACAAACAATCTATTATCATGAAATATGAAATTTCAGGTTTGCCAGAAGGATATTCTTTCGATGTCATTAATAATGCTATACATAGCTGTTTATCGCACGGTGGGAAAAATATAAGTTTGTTTAATACTCGTAGTGATGTTATTAGAGCAACTAACGATGAAGGTTTAAATCGTAATGGATTTAGCTTTCCATTACGTAATTATATTGTTTACAAATCAGATACATCTTGTGAAGTGGTATTACGTCCATTTGGTGATTTAGAAATTACTAATTGGAATACTACTCCTACACTTTCTGATACAATTCCTACTGATATTTCAAACAGTGAACGTGCAAAATACGTCGTAAAAGCACAAACAGAATTTATAAGCATTTTAAACGCATATCTTAAAACTGCGATTCCAGGTGCATCTGTTAAGTTATTGGAAGCAAAACCATTTGTTGTTACAGACGATTCATCTACTTCGACTGAAATTGTGTGTTTGTTGACTAACATTAGCGATAAAAATGCTGAACCTATTAAGTCTATTTTAGCAAAGCAAATGCAAGAAGTACTGCCAATAAATATTGTAGTAACACCCGAAAATATTATAGGATGTGCATCAGATGAGTGAATTTTGGACAAGTAAAAAACTAGGAAAACATCCTCATATAGCAAAACAAGCAGAATTACTATATGAACATTATGCAATGTGTCCAGCAGCAAAACTGTTGGAACGTTTAATGCAGTCTACATTCGAATTTGGTAACTACGGTCCAATTGCTTGGAGAAACATTCTAGAAGATGCAAACTTGGACGATTGTTTAAAGCNNGTTTAAAGCCTGAATTCGTAGAAGAAGCTTTAAAAGTTACAACACCACGACCAACTATTGGTAGAGGTGAATTTCTATTCGTATCAATCTTCAAAAATGTTGGATTTGCTAAAGAACATGGTGATTTAATTGATGTTAACACAAATGAACGTGTTGAAGTAAAGGGTGATTACAGTACTATCGGTAATGGTAATTCACGAAACTTCTTTACTTTGTCTCAACGTAGATTAGATGCATTAAGTAACTTATTGAGAATATCGCCAATTCATACGGTTGACGCATCTACATGTTCAACTATTAAAGCAGCAATTGGTACAAATTTCGATTTAGCAAAGAAAATATTGACTATGCTTTGCAATACTACATTTACTTATCATGAAGTTATTGATGAAGCACTTAAATACTATAAAGATTCAAAACGTTTGCTATTAACAATTGCAGCAATGCATTTATATTGCTATATGTATTTGGAAGATTCTGACTATCTATTAGCAGTTAACAAAGATAAATTCATGTGTTTCGATAGACCAAATACATTGAATGAAACTGCAGAAATATTGAAGCATTTTGAATTGCATGAATGGAAAGTTGGTGAAAGCGGAATAAAGGTTTCATTGAAGTAATATGAGTAATAACAATACTACAGCGTTGATGCAAAAAGGTGTTAGCACTAACACCGTTTGTAAGCAATTTACTGAATGTCAAGTAGTTCTTGACAGTATCAATGGTACGCTAATTCCAATGTCTGCAATCTTAGGATTGACTTTGTTCGAAGACATTTTCTCATTATTACCTACTGCAGTTATTGATATTACTGATTCTGGTGATTACTTTAACGTTGGTGATTTACATGTTGGACAGACTCTATACATTCAGTATAAGCCAAGTAAGAATTATGCATCAGAAAAAGCAAGACCTTCATATATTTCGACAAGAATGAAGATTATTTCTGTCAATGCTGAACAAAACTTGAACACATTACAACACAATTATCACATTGTATGTTGTTATGATGCATTGAAAATTTTAAGCTCTACTGTCCCATATCCTCAACGTGGTGAATTATCTGCAATTGAAATAACAGCAGAAGAATATAGCGTATACGCAATTATGGCGCAATTAGCAGCAGGTGGTTTATCAGTTACTGACTACATTGATTCAGACGATAAGATGAAGTGGATAAATACTCGTCATAAAATCTGTGAATGTGTTAACAAGTTCTTAGATCACTCATGGATAGCAGAAGATGATGCAATGTTAGCTTTCACTACTATGGTTAACAACACTGCATTTAACGAAAAATCTTCTGAACAACAAATCGAAGAAGCATTTAATGCAGCAACAAAAATCTCTTCATGTAAGACATTGAGAGATTCTGCTCCTACTGCATATTACATTTCTGCTAAAAATCCAAAGAATGTAAACAGTATTCGTTATAGCAAGATTAGCGTTAACAACAAAGCTGGTATCACTACTCTTAAAGACGCATATAAGCAAGTAGAATATGTGTATACTCCTATGGGTATGTTCGATGCAGATATGTTGAATGAGCAAGAATTTCAACTTGCAGACGAAGTAATGGATAATGCTAACTTAGCAAGTTTTAAGAATATCTACAATCAAGGTATTCGTAAAATCGAGTATGACAATCCAGAACCTACAATGGCAAGTAATGTTAGCAAAATTCCTGATTTGTTCGAAGGAACTAACAAACTTACGGCATGTGGTATGCATTTCTATGAAGATACACATGCTCACTATGATGTTGCACCAGCTCATAACAAAGCAATTATATCTTCGTTCTTTACTAACTCAGTCGAATTATTGTTCGACATTAACCAGCAAGTAGATGAAGCATATATCGACAATAGACTTCCATACGTTGGTCAGAAAGTTCATTTAGATACACAATCCGAAGATAATGTAGTAAGCCAAGCGTATACAGGTGATTACATTGTAGCACAAGTTCGTTTTGTAGTACGAGCAAATGCTTCTACTATTTGTGCATTGATTCTCATTTCTGACGGTACTTACAAGGCATAATAAATACAATATGTCTGATTTATTACATGAAGTTTATATTCAACAGCAGAGTAAGATTCAAGATACTCTGACTAATAATGATTATGCGAAGATTACTGACCATTGGACTGGTAAAGTAATTGATAACGACGATAAGTTACATTTAGGTCGTGTTAAGATTCGTATAGTTGGTTTTTATAACGAAATTGCCGATGATGCAATTCCTTGGGCAATGCCTGAATCAACTTACTTTGGTTCTTCTAAAGGCAACTTTACAGTACCACCTGTAGGAACTATCGTTCGTGGATATTTTGACAATGGTGACGATCAAAAGCCAATTTATACCGCAGTTGCTCCAGCATTAAGTAATTACGCAACTTCTGATTTACTTTCAAATCCTGAAGAAGAATTCGAATATCCGAATATTGTCACATTGTTTAATACCGATGAAGGTGAACGTGCTACTATTAACAGATCAAACGGCGAAATGAACATTGTTCATAGAACCGGTACATCTATTACTATTACTTCTACCGGCGAAATCAGAATTGAAACTAACGCAATTAAATCTAAAGTCGTTAATAAAGGTGCTGGTGGTCTAGACGGAGTAGGTTTAAATTTGTCAATTGCTGGACCAGTCAATATTGCAGCAGAAAGAGATGTTACAGTTACTGCTGGTAAAATGAGTACTATCAATGTTTCTGCACCTGGTGGTACTATCAATTTAGGTGAGAATGCTGTAGATAAAACTATCAAAGGAAAGAAAGTTCCAAGTCCTACAAAGCAATTAGTAAACAATTTACCTAATTGCTTGTTCACTGGTGCACCACACTGCTTCCCAGCAGCATTGAAGACATTGAATGTATACGTATGATTCCGAATTTTGGTGACATATTAAAGAAACATACTTTTGGTGCAAATACACCAGAGTTGGCAAGAGCTAAATATCGTTCAGCTTTACAAGAGTTTTGGACAACGCTATTAGAAGCTAATAGCGAAACGCCTACATTTATATTTTCTGGTACGTTAAATATACCTCCTGCTGTAACTCCAGTCTTTGCACCTATTGGCAGTTTTAACAGCAGTACGCAGCTTTATATTCCATCTGACGGTGAAATCAAAGCAGCATTAGCAGCAGTACCAAACGTCTGGTTAGGTATTTACAATTTGTTTACACTTACTATTGTAAAATCAAAATGGTTTGTGGATTGTAAATCATTTGGCTTTGATACACCTGTTAAAGCAAATTTAGTAAGCGTATATCACGTCAAATATGCTGAAATTTACGCAGAAAAGATTAAAAAGAAAGCACCAGGTACTCGTGATGAAGCTATGGAATGTTTGAATAAGGGTGTAAAAGAATATTTACAAAGAGTAATAAACTTTGTTCCTTATACAGGTGCTGGAGAAGGAACGCTTACTGGTACGATTACGGTACTATTAGTTGTTTAGTATAAATAATATAAAAGATATTGGAGCATTTAATTATGGCAACAGAAGAACAAAATAGAAATTTATGGACTAGTCCGATTCTAGGTTACCCAGACTTAGCTAAGAACTTCCTATTCCAAACTGTCTTCCAGTTTAATTCAGGAACTCCTCTTGCTAATTTGTTTGGCGACATTGATACTGTTGCAGAAATGTTAATGTTACGTGCTCGTAGCATTTCTGCACCACAGAAAAAGACTGAATTGATTACAACTCATTATATGGGTGCAAAGCGTAATTATCCTGGTAGAACTAACGTTGATGGTCAAGTGTCCATCAAGTTCGATGAATTCCAGGACTTTAACATTGCAAAGATTTTCTACGAATGGCAAAACTTAATCTATAACCACGCATGGCCAGGTGCTCAGGCATCTAGAGGTATTGCTGCTGGTGGTGCTGTAGGTGACTTTATTGCACTTTACACTGCACAGATTACTATCACATGCTATGACTCTGCATTAAGAACTAAATTGCCATATTCATGGAGATTGTACGATTGCTTCCCAACTGACAATGGTCAGATTGAATTGAATGCAGAAGCTGGTGATAAGATTGCACCAAGCATCACATTCAACTACAACACTTGGGAATTGTATTACAACAATACACGTATTGGTTAATTTTTCATAATTAAAGCTCAAGGTGCTGCGATATCAATCGCAGCATTTTTTGTCTAATAAATATTTTATTGAGGTTATGATATGGCAAGTATGATTTATAATCAATGTGGAATTAAGATTCGTGGTGCTGATGGTTTATTCCACCCATTCGAAGGTATCATGAAAACTAGCAANNTGATTGTGTCGAGAGGACATAAATTCTACATTAAAGGCATTGAAACTTTAGCAGAAAATTTAAAGATTGGCGATAAACTTGATACATTGGACAAGCCAAAGAAAATCAAGTCAGTTGAAGTAACAGAAATTGAACAACCCGTGTATTCTCCTATGAACGTTAAAGGTGAAGGTGACACAGCTCACAAATACGCAACAGTAAACGGAGTTATTAACGGTAACTGTTCATTTATTGGTTCTACTTCTACGTTGATTGCACCTGACTTACTTGATAAGATGTGCCCAGTCGAACCGCTTGAATACAAATACGGTTTTGATTTGAAAATTTGGGAAAGACCTGTCAAAGACGCACTTTACATTATGGGTGTTGACTCAGCAACAGGTACAGGTAAAGACTATGCAGTAATTCAAGTTTTGCGAATTTATAGTGCTGATAGAATGGAACAAGTTGCAACGTATGCTAACAACGTTATTGATGCTGAACATTTTGCATCAGTTGCAGCAGACATTAACAGATTCTATAACGATTGTCCAATAATTATCGAAAACAACGAAATTGGTAAGACTGTTGCTGATTTGATGTGGTTCGATCACGAATGTGGTTCTATTTTGAACACTGACCACAATGGTAAGATTGGTACAAGAGCTACTAAAACTTCTAAACTTGACGCATGTATTGAATTGAAGAGACTTATCGAAAATCATATTTTGACATTGAAAGATGCTGATACAATTAAGCAGCTTTCAAGATTTGAAGAAGTTTCTCCTAACGTCTTTAAAGGACCTGCTACTGGACATGATGACTTGGTATCTGGATTGTATTGGGCATGCTATGGTACAATGCAACCACAAGTTGACATCGATAGTTTACAGCTCGTCAAGAAAAAAGAAGAAGATGAACCTCCTCAGACATGTTTCTTTGAATCTGATGAAGATGTTTGGGGTTCGATGTTGATGTAATATGAACGATTTGTGGCAACAAACATCGAAAATGATAGATGGTCTACGCGATCGTGTTAATGTTGTCACAGACGATAGTCTATATTACGAATTACGACAAAAGAATGATAATACTATTGTAGGAGTACTTAAGAAAACTTATGTAGATCATAAGAAAGTTCTTATGTATGACCTACGTAGTACATCAGGTTTTATTGACGAATCCGACTATTCAAAAATGATTTCATCTATACATCATCTAAAGCAAGATATTATCAATCAATCTTTAATTCTTTTAGTTGAACAAATGTAAAAAATTTTATTATACTTTTATTATATGATGCAAGAAGATTATTTTGAGCAATATATGCGGAAATACTACCGTGACTGGAAGTTAGACTACACCAGGTATTATCCGTTTTATCTCAGAATGCCGATAACTGAACAATTGTTGCAGATAACTCATATTGTTTATTGTAAAGACGCTAAAAAGAAAATAATTTTCGACTATAGATATGCTTTTACGAAAGAACATGACAAAATCTTAAATTTTGCAGCTGACAATAGTATTTGTTTAGATGCAGCTTTACAAGTATATCGTAAAGAACTTGATTTGTCAAAAATGAGTCGAAAAGAAATTCGTGATTTTATTGATGAACATATTCAGTTATGCACAAAGCTCAAAGTTGAAATCAACTTGCAAGCAAAACTGAATTTGGTGAAAAATTTATGACGAAAGCAAAAGAATTTGATGTAATAGCTGGTAAAATTGTAACTTTGTTATATGATAGTTTAATCGCAATCAATAAAATACAGTTTGATGTCAGATTTGACGCAAACTCTTTAAATGTTACGACACCTAAACTCAAAGATATTGACTTTGGCCTAGTTTCTGCTATTACATTCATGAATGTTTCAGTAGACTTAGTCAGAAATACAAAACATAGAACGCGTTTTGACGAAGCACTTGAATCTATTGCGAACAATGTTCTGACAATTCTATCACCTATTAAAGTTCATATTCAACATTTATATGAAGACTTATGCGTATGCACTACAGATCCAGAAGGAACAAACGCATTACTCGATAATTTTATCAAATCGCTAAATACATCGTTTTCTGCAATAAATGCTCTATTGGCTGACTATATCACTCCAGACTTGACTTCTATGCTAGATTTCTTAGCTGAACAGACTGAAGCAAACTACATTAACAATTCAGAAGACGCTGATGAGTTTGGTGACGAAATGTTTAACTAATTTTACAAAAAATTATGTACACTTTTGGTAAAAATTTTTTATATTTGTAACATAAGCCGTCAAATCGGGGTTTTTATGTCTTCTATAAATCTCATTACTAGCCTTAATAGCAAAATTACATCTATTCCATCTCAGCAAGAATGCTTGGAGATGCTTAAAGAAAGTGTATCGAAAGAAATCTTCAATAATCACTTGCAATTGTTACGTGAAAATGGAATTCATTTGAAGACTTTGACTGAAGTATCTAGAGATGTTAAGTCTTTGTTCTTAAATTGCTATGTCGATCATGGCTTTCATGCTTACTTCAATAAGTCGTTGTATACGGTAATTCGTAACAATTTGACAAATGTACATCAGACCATGCAATATCTAGCTAATTTATACATCTATGCTAGAGCTAATACAATATATGGGTAAGTTATGGTTTTAGACGAAATTATAAATGACCCTTACTTCATCGATAATGCTAACATCGTCCATCCGGCGAGTGCGTATTCTAACATGGTAATTAACGAGAAAACAAAGTATCTTTACAAAGTTGACCCATTCGGTGAAGATCATCGTTCATTCTGGTTGCTAAATGCTACATACGAATATATTTGTGATTTTACAGAAACACCAGAAGATGTATGGGAAGAGCTCTTTAACAGATATATTCAAACTGGCACTATTGCATTTAAAAGCGTTGGTGATATCGTTGGTTTAGATAAGCTTTGTATTAAACATTATAACATATCAGACTTGACACAAGATCAATTGCATGATATTATTGACAGAAACATTGCTTATTTTAACAAGTTAAAACTTAAACGTGAGCAGATGTCGTTAATTAAATTAGTTGACAATTTGTAAACATTTAAATCAACATTTATTATACTTACAATATGATTGATAAAAACGATAAACTTCATACAGTATCTGCATACTTAGCAGACAGATCTGACAGTGGCGTAGAATATTCATTGCTTTTGCGCACTGTACAGATTAAAATTGGTAATGTTGATTTTCCTTTGCAAATGCTTACAAAAGTAGACAAAACGGCAAAGGATTACTGGTTGCTTGATTATCGTGATATCATGAAGCAAAAGAACTTTGTTTCTTATGTTTCTAAGCTTAAATCTGATGAACGTAGCAATTATTCTTACAGCATCAATAAAACTGCAAACGATAAGTTTGCCGACTATATGCTTAAGCATAAGAAATTAGCAAAGGTCAAACTTAGCGATATCAGCACAGAAGACGCTATCAACATTATCGATGAACATATTGTGTTAATTAGACAAGCTAATGCCGATGCGCAAATCAAAGAAAAAATTAAGCTTGTAGATGAATTGTAATGCGTGAATACACCTCTTTACTTGAACTTATTCATTCAGAACCTTTAATTAGCGAGAATATAAAGACTACATATCACGATATGTGGCATCCTAAGTATACAGGCAAAAACGTTAGATATGTGTATAAGACTACGATTATCGAAGGTCTTAACATCTATATGACTGCGCTTTGTAAAGAAAATGATGTCATTTACATTTGTGATTGGACTACTACTCCTTTAGAGCGTTATGAAGAACTAATTAAGAAACACGTGATTTCTTACATTAAAGTCGCAGGTAATTTAGAGTGGTTCAACAATTATGAGTTTGCTGCAGCTCTTGTTGGTAAATGTGGAACAAAATACACACTCAAGAACATGTCGGACGAACTCATTTCTAATACAATTTCTAAAAATATCGCGTTATTACATCAGATTAATGCATCATTCGAAACGCTAAAACTTATTTCGCTAGTTGATAATTTGTAATTTTTTGCAAAAAATGTTGAACATTTTGCGTAAAAATGATTATATTTTAATCATCAACAACTAGAGGTAATATGTCTCCTGCATCTTTTGCTAACAGAATTAAACAAATCCGTGAATTACTTCGGGACGACAAACACGGAGAAGCTGGCGAAAATTTTATTGTAGAATCGCCGAGATTTTATAATCACATTAAAGGCTTAGAAGTTAGCCCTGGAACGATGAAAGCATATATCTATGATTATGCTACTCCGATGAAAGAGAATTACGACTTTCTTCTTACTCTTTGCGCAGCAGACAGAACTGGTGATATGCATGACTTTCTAGGTAAGCATAGCATTCGTCGTGCAGTTCATAGCATGAAGATGTCTGAAATCGAAGATATTCTCATTCAGCAAAAGTCATTAAAGTGCAAAATGCTTGCTGATGCACGTGATCTTCAGAAAATCATTCAACTTGAAATGTATTTGAAGAAATAATATGACGTATCTTGAATTGTGCGCTAACTCTTTCGTTCATGACAATATTGACGTAGTTTTACCGCAAAACACATACTCTACTATCAAGTTTGATTACAAACCTAAATTGTTTGGCGAGCTTGAATATCAATGCCAATTTTACAACAACTTGACTAAGTGTATTAACGACTACACTAAAAATCAAGACGTCGCATGGGATAAAGCAATTTACATAAAGCTGAACTCTGGAATGCTTTATACAGCTTTCGAGCATTTGTACATTAAGAAATACAAAATCGAAAACGTAAGTGAGTCAGACTTGGAAGATATTATCATTAGTAATACTGTATGTCTTAATCACGTCAAAATGCGTTATGAAATGATAAAAATGCTAAAATTAGTTGAGAATGTATAAACATTTCTGACTCAAATTATTATATTTTTATCATGGCTATGTCCACCCAAAATGTTGCTGGCCGACAAAAACACCCAATTTTGGCTAAAAACAGC
>LXOW01078946.1_pt1 | contig 11775 bp, 8 predicted proteins | sample 1368591 | NCBI WGS metagenome assembly LXOW01 (sample SAMN04884650, study PRJNA319009) | bovine gut metagenome | isolation source: Cow rumen | host: Bos taurus | place: Italy: Legnaro (PD) | collected 2014-07-09
TTCACGCCCATCGATGCCGCCACGTCGCGCACCGACGGCATGCGTTCCTCAGCGGCGGGCTCGCCGTTGAGAATCTGCTCCATCAGTCGGTCGGCTATCTGCAGATATATCGGTTTTTGCTTTTGAAATTCCATTTTAATGATTGTTTGATTGTTTAAATGTTTGACTGTTTGAGTGGTAGACATAATATACGATGTCGTATTACTCTCACAATCATTCAATCAGGCATTCAAGCATTTTTATATCTTTCCCTTACACCGGTTGAACTCGATGACGCGCATCTGGCGGCCCTGTGGGTCGGGGACGATACGCATGCCTCTGCTGTCGAGCCACAGACTGTCGGCTTTCCAGTCGCCGTCACTCCAACGTTCCTCGGTCTGCGAGTAGGGGTCCACCCCGGGGGCAAGGTTGACAGGCATGCGATACTGCTCTCTCATACGCATGACGATGGAGAAAGCACTAATGGTATTGATCTCAATACCGTAATGGGTATCGCCATCATCACTAATTACAAATGTTTCAATAGTATCCACCGGAGCCTCATAGCGTGCCCTGTCGAAGATTTCGAGGATACGCATAGGCTCATAGGTGGTGTCGGCACGCAGTAAGCCTTTCTTCATCATGGCATGCAGCAGGGGTGTGTAGTCCAAGGGCTGCGCGGTGTCGCGGTCGACAATCAGGTAGGTATATCCCGGGAGGAAATTCTGCTTTTTATTGTCATACCAATACAGGGTAGTTGAATTGATCGAATCCGATGAATAGGCCAAGAGGCAAGCGAGCTCAGGCACTGTGCCACGCTGCACCACAGTGTCAGGTCCCTCAAAATCCCGGACAGCCTTCCCGTGTTTTATCACATTGTCCACGTCCATATCCCACGACACCATACGCATCGTGAAGCGCTCGGTCTCAATGGTCTCGTCGACGCCACGGTTGAAATAGCAACCCGTGAGCGTTATACATGCCGCAAGGGCAATAAAAAAAATCTTTTTCATAACTACTTAATTACTTAACTACTAAATTTCAATAACCAATAACCCATAACCAATAACCCATCAACCAATCCTCAATAACCAATAACCCATAACCAATAACCATTCAATAACCAATAACCCATAACCAATAACCCATCCAATACATTTGCCTTAACTACTTAACTTCTTAACTACTTAACTACTTCAATCAGTACGGCATCTTTTTCAAACGTCGCCAAGTCAACCAGGTGAAGAGGACGAAGATCATGAAATTAAACACAGCGATAATGCCCATCACCCAGTTCATCAGATTCTCAGGACCATATTGAAATATAGTGTCATAGAACCACTCCAAGAAATCGGCGTTTTTGATGAGCGCCACAACGATGGGAATGGCAACGACGGTGAGCACGAACTCCAACAGGTAGAGGATGAGAAAGGTGTAGAGCACTTTGTGTTTCTTGAACAGCGTAGCGGCATAGAGGAATATGGCCGGCGTGGCGAAGAGGCTCGTCCATGTGGCGGCGGTCAGGAGCCAGCTGTGGAAGCCTGGCATGAAGTTGTCGTCAGCCGGTAAAGAGATGATCAGGGGGAAGCCTCCTTTGCTCTGCCAGAGCCAATGATAGTACGGGCCCGCAGGCATGAGACGCAGGATGATGTCAAGCACCATGCTACCCAGGTAAACAACCGCAGGAGCCACGATGAAGGTGAAGAACAGCATGCTCAGGTATTTCTCCAGCTTGGAGGCCGGTAGCATGGCGTAGTAGATGCCCTCGTTGCGGAGGTTCATGGTGCGGTAGAGACGCGACGGCAGCATGATCGCCGCAAGCGATGAGACGAGCATAATCATCACCACGCGCCAATAAGGGTCAATCACTGCCGTACGGTCGATAACCAGTCCCAGCAGCCACACCGTGAAAGGCAGCGATGCCAGCACGATGGCGGTGGTGCCGAAGGTCGGCCACATATTGCGGAAGTCTTTCTTGACGACGTTGCAAAAACGGTTCCATTCAAACTTGTTGTTCATATCCTTTCCTCCTTATTTAAACATTTCTTTAAAAACACTCTTGTTTTTCAGCACGGCGTTGAACAGGGCCTCGATATTGATCTGACTCTCCTCGCCGGTGGCGTTGGACAGGACATTCAGATAGCCGCCGGGCTGCATCTCGCTGTACAGTGCGTCGTCGCGCTTCTCTCCGCCATATTCAAAGTAGAGCTTTTCTGTGATGCGTTGCACGCTGGCGTCAAGCATCACGGCATTGTTGCTCAGTATGACAATGGAGTCGATGAGGTTCTCCACATCCTTCACCTGGTGGGTCGAGATAATGATGGTCGACCGCTCGTCGGCTCTTTTGCTCAAGATCGAGCGGAACTGTGCCTTGCTGGGGATGTCCAGTCCGTTGGTGGGTTCGTCAAAGAGCACATAATCGGTTCCCAGTGACAGACTGGCGGCGATAAGGCTCTTCTTCTGCTGACCGAAACTCATCTCCTTGAATTTGCGGTCGGGCTCCACCTCCAACTCCTGCATCAAGTGCAGGAACGTCCCCTGTGCAAATTCGGGATAGAACGGGAGCAGCTCGTCGACAAATTGCTGCGGGGTGGCGCCGTCCGGTATCTTCACCTCGTCGGGCAGGAACACGATGTGTTGCAACATCTCGGGCAGCCGCTCCTGGCTGGTGAACCCGTCTACGCTGCAACAGCCTTCTTTCGGACGCAGCAGTCCGCAGATGAGTTTCAACAGGGTGGTCTTGCCCACGCCGTTTTCGCCCAGCAGGCCGTAGATATGGCCACGCTGATAGTCGTTGCTGTCGAATTTGCCGTCAAATGTGAGGTCGATGTTCGTGAACACCGGCATCTTCTTATAGCTAAAGCTAAGATTCTTGATTTCTATCATAGTTTTTTTTCTTTGATTACTAAGTTAATATTAGACCAATTGGACTAATCAGACTAATTAGACTAATTAGACCAATTGGACTAATTAGACCAATTTCTCCAATTCAATTCCCTCGGGGAGTGTTGTCGGTAGCTCCCTGTCGCGCCTTGCTCTCCAGCTCCATCTTGCCGAAACGCCAGGTGAGACCTATGCTCACAAAGCGCGAGTTGTAGTGCTGGCTGCCCGTGGTCTGGTAGTTGGGCGCCGTGTAGTTGTCACCCCATTCCGCCAGCCCGAAGATGTCGTTGACGTTGATATACACACTCATCTTGCGGTTGAAGAAATCGCTACTCACACCGAAATCTACCCCCTTGTTGGCCACGCTCATGCTGTAGAGACTCATCCTCGGCGACGTGTAGTGGGCGTTGGCAAACACCTCCAGCTTCTGCCACAGCTTGGTCCACACGTTGACGCGGAAACTGTAGCTGATCTTGTTGTCCTTGTATCCGTCGTAATTGTAGCCATAGTTGAACAGCGAAGCGTTCAATCGCACGTTGAGGAAGCCTGTAGGACGGTAGGTAATGTTGGCCTCCACTCCCTCGGTGTGGCTGGAACCGATGTTGACGGGATAGGTGTAGTTCACCAGATAGGGACCGATATTCAGGTCGGTGGTGCTGCCCATCATGGTGCCTTGCTCGTTGCTGTTGAACCGCATATAGGCGTTCACGCCGATGTTGCCGAATCCCATCAAGAATTTATTGACGGCGGCCTCGATATTGTGCGTGTAGGTCATCAGCAGGTCGGGGTTGCCGGTGCTGAAGCTATAGTCCGAGTAGATGCGGAAAGGCGTGAGGTTGGCCATGTCGTTGGGAGCCGTGAAGCGGCGCGTATAGCTTATGCTGTAGCTGGTGTAGGTCGGTGTCTGATAGCTCAGATGGATGCTGGGCACCAAGCCGTAGAAGGCCGTGTCCACCGTCAGTTTGTTATCATTGGTGTGGTTGAAGGTGGCGTGGGTGAACTGACTTTCTCCACGCAGACCCAGCTTGGCCGTGAAGCCGCCCCAACGTTTCTGTGCTGTCACATAGAGCTGGGGTGCCCAGCCGATACCTTTGGCATAGTAAGTGCGCAGCTGCATGTTGTCCCAATCACCCATAGTGTTCAGGCTGTCCAGCTCATTGTCGTTGGTGTTGTAGCTGAAACTTACCTCGGCACCGGTCTCCAGTTCGATACCATTCTTCATCGGCAACGTGTAATTGACGCCGACACTGGCGTTGGGTCCAAAATAAGCCCCTCTTGCCCTACGGTCGAAATTCCCGGCCGTGTAGACGCTGTAGCGACGCCATAAATCCTCGTCGCTGCTATTGCTCCACAGGTTGCCGTTGAAAGTCACGCTCAGCTTGCGTCCTGTGGTGTCGTAGCGATGTTCAAACCATGCTCCGGCATAGCCACCGCCCCAGAAGTTGCGACTCTTTGAGCTGTCGCAATAACTCAGGTCCGACAACATCGGCTTGTATTCCCGATAGATGTAATCGCTGGAGGCGTCGCCGCGGCTCCATCCCGGATAGGCACCCATCCAGGCCGACAGGTGGGTCATACTGTCGATGTTCCAGTTGATATTGAAACCCACATAGCCGCCGATATTCGGATTGTTGCTCTCGGTGTTGAAAGACTGGTAGCGGCTTGTGTCGCCGTTGGCGTCGAGGAGGGTGCTGGTGCCGTCGGAGCCATACTCATGGGTGCCGTAGCGACCATTCAGATAGAGGTTGAAGTCCACTTTCTCATTGGCCCACACATAGCTGATCCAGGGGGACAGCATCGGTGTGGTGGTGGCTTGCAAACCCACACAGAGCAATTCATTGCGCGTGATGGTCTGGTTGGTCACGATGTTGATGACGCCGCCGCTTGTCGAATAGCGTGCCGACGGGTTGGTGATAACCTCGATACGTTCGATGGCGTTGGCCGGCAACTGCTTGATGTACTGTTTCAGTGCCTCCTCGTTCATGTGCGAGGGACGGTCGTTCACCCAGATTTCCACACTCGACACACCGCGCAGCGTGATGTTGCCTTCGGCATCCACCTCCACGCCCGGGGCATTCTGCAGGGCGTCGCTGGCCGTTCCGGTCTGGATGGAGGGGTCCTCTTTGGTGTTATACATATTCTTTTCGCCATCCATCAAATAGAGCGGACGCTTCGCCGTAACCTGCACCTCTTGCAACATNNTATCGTCTCAGTATAATTCTCATAACCTACACAGCTTGCCTGCAACAGGTATTTGCCAGGCTTGATGTCGCTAATCGAAAAATGACCCTCGAAATCCGAGGCGCCGCCACGCATGAACACCGTGTCCGTCTCTCGCATCAAACCCACATTCACAAACGGCAATGCCTCTTTTGTTTTTGCATCTCGTACCGTTCCACTGATCGATACTTTCTTGGAGCTACTGTTCGAGGTCCCCTGTGCCTGGGCAACCGTCATCAATGCGACCAATGTCAGCATTAAAAAACCAAGTTTTTTCATATAGATGATTGATTTATAGGATTTAAATGTGTATCGTTTGCCTGTATTAGTCAACTAATACACTGCAAATGTACGAATAATTCTCATACATCTGTCAAAATGAAGAAAAAAAATTTACCGAACCTGTAATTTCTGGCCGGGACGGATGATGCTTGTTCTTTGCATTTTGTTCAATTCGCAGAGTTTGCTCACCGTGGTGTGATGCCGTTTGGCAATCTTCTCTAACGTGTCACCTTTGCGTACAGTATAATAGGTGGTCTCCGTGGTGTTCTCCTCCGAGGCTTCCTGTTCCATCATCGGGCTGTTGTCGCCTTTTTCAATTTTGATGTTTCCACTTCCATGTCGAAGATGATTATAGGCTTTCTTCAGGTCGTTGGGGGTGATGCTGTAGCCTGGCGTGATGGGGCGCAAGGGCGTGTCGAGCCGGTGCGACAGCAACCATTCGTAGGGTGACGACAGATAGAATGCGCGTGCCGGCGCCCCGTGGTTGGAACCCTGCAATTTGGTGAATTGCATGCGATTGGTGCTGCCACAACGTTCCATGGCGTTGATAATGCGTTGCGACTGGCTGATGGGCACCTGTCGGTCGGCGGTGCCGTGGATAATCCACAGCGGCACCTCGTTCAGCCCGCAGAAGTCACGCAACTGACTGCCGCCGCACATGGCGATGGCGGCAGCCACTTTGTCGGGATAGGTGCCCACAAAGTCGAAGGTGCCGTAGCCGCCCAGACTCATGCCAAAGACATAGATGCGGTTGGTGTCGACCGGATAATGCGCTTTCACCCACTCCAGCACATGCATCAGCCGTTCCGGTTTCCAGGCGCCACCCGGATTCTGGGGCGCCACAATGGTGGCAGGTATCTCCAAGCCCATCTGCAAGGCGTGCAAAGGACCGTAGCGACGTACCCTCTCCAGATTCTTCCCACAAAGGCTGGCGCCATGCAGAAAGAGTATCAGCGGCTGCGGCTCGCTGGCGGTGTCGACAGCGGTATAGGTCCAGAAATCATAGCCGTCGGCCACCACCTGCCGGTGGGAGGTCATCGTCTGCGCCAGCCCATTTGCAGGAAAAAGTAAATAGTAAAAACTAAAAACTAAAAAGTAAGCCGCAATCTTCTTCATGCTCAGTTCAACAGTTCAACATTTTTTATTCCATTCTCAGAATATACGGCAACCGCGCCTGGACGGGTGCCATGCTGCTCCAGTCCACCAAGTCCTGATAGAAGGGGACCACCGTCTGGATTCGCTGTCTCAGCACGATGTCCTCTTTGTCGTTGGCTGCCGCCATCAGTCGCGTGAAGAGGTCTTTCTCTTTGGGATAGTCAACGGTGCTGTATTCCTCAATGCCCGCTTCGGCAGCGGCGATTTTCAGCGCCAGCGAGAGGCCGCCCAACGTGTCCACCAGCCCGTTGACCACAGCCTGCTGACCTGTCCACACACGGCCGCGACCAATCTCGTTGACGGCCTCTGTGCTCATGCCGCGACCGTCGGCCACACGCTGGCAGAAGGTTTTGTAGAATTCTTCAACATGATACTGCATGGTGGCGCGGGCAGTGGGGGAGAGGGGGCGCATCAGGCTCAGCCCCGTCGAGTTCTTGTTGGTGTTGACGGTGTCGACACCGATGCCCAGCTTTTTCTTCAACAGGGTGCCCACTTCAGGTATGGCGGCAAAAACACCGATGCTGCCGGTCAGCGTGGTGGGCTGCGCCACGATGGTGGTGGCGTTGCAAGCCATCTCATAGCCCGCGCTGGCGGCCAACGCACTCATCGAGACGATGACGGGCTTCTGCTTCTTGGCCTCGATGACGGCGTGGGTCATCGCCTCGGAAGCGGTGGCCGAGCCACCGGGCGAGTTGATGCGCAGCACGATGGCTTTCACGTCGTCGTCCTTGCTGGCGGCGCGCAGCGCCTCGACGATGTCGTCGCCATAGACGGCCGTGGCATACCCTTCGCTGGTTCCGTCAACGACGTTGCCTTCGGCATAGATGAGGGCGATCTTGTCTTCCGCCGTCTTGTTGGAAAAACTGTGTACATATTTGTTCGCGTCGACCAATCGGCTGCAGCCATAAGTCTCTTTCAGCAGGTCGCGCATGTCGCGCTCAAACAGCAGCGTGTCGACCAGTCGGCTGTCGTGGGCACGCTGTGCCACATAGCCCGTCAGCTGGTCGGCCATCAGGTTGATGCTGTCGGCCGTGGTGTGACGGCTCTGCGCCAGGTTGTCGGCCACATGCTGCCAGATGCTGCGCACATAGGAGCGCACCTGCTCGCGGTTGGCGTCACTCATGCTGCTGCGGGTGTAGGTCTCGCCGGCACTCTTATAGGCGTTGCTCTCGGGTCTAATCAATTCCATCCGCACACCTAACTTGTCGAGCAGGTCTTTGTAGAAGATGACTTCGGCACCGATGCCGCGCAGGTCTACGATGCCGGCGGGATGCAGTCCCACACAGTCACTCATGGAGGCCAGATAGTAGCCCGTCTGCGAATAGTTGTCGGCATAGGCCACGATGGGGTTGCCTGTGGCTTCGCGATAGTCGGCCAGCGCGTCACGCAGCTCGTCGCACTGCGCCCAGGCCACAGCGCCGTTGTTGCAATAGAGGTAGATGCCTTCGACACGCTCGTCGCTCTTGGCACGCTCGATAGCTTGCAGCAGGTCGCAGAGTCCCTGCGTCTTGTTCTCGCTAATCAGCGACGTCATCTTGTCGGGTGTGCGTTCCACGATGCTTTGCGAGAGGTCGACTTTCAAAAACAGATGGTCGCCCGTGACCACCGTCGGAGTCTCCGTGCTCGCACTCGCCGCCAGTGCGACGATGAGACCGACTACTATAAAGAATCCAATGATACGTATGACCACAAATGCAATAAGAAATCCTGTGGCGGATNNTAATAAGGGTGCGTTATTGGAATTTTGTTATTTCGTTAGTTTGTTTCAACATCCCATATTTGACAGGATGATGTGCAAAATTACAAAAAAAATGTATTTTTGCATTTATGACTACCATACAAAACTAAAAAGTAAAAACTAAAAACTAAAAAGTTAGATGTCTGAGAATTTGCCTATTCGCTATCGATTTCACAAGGTTGCCGACCTCAGGTGGCTAATCACTATTCATTCTTTCGTTTTTGTAGCTTTGACGCTGATGTCGCGGCCTGTGGCGGCCCAGATGGACACGACGGAGATGGCGCAAAAACGCATGAACGAGGTGTTCTCGCTCATCGACAAAAACTATGTCACCACGCCCGACATGAGCCGGATGAGCGACGAGGCGGTGCGGGCCATGTTGAAGGCATTGGACCCGCATAGCGTGTTCATCGCGGCAAAGGATGTGCAGCGCGCCAACGAAGGGCTTGTGGGCAATTTCGAGGGCGTGGGCATCACGTTCCAAATCAACAACGACACCATCTTCGTGGGCGATGTCATCGACGGCGGCCCGTCGGAGAAGGTGGGTCTGCAGCGGGGCGACCGCATCATTCGCATCGACGGTCAGCCCGCAACGGGCGACAGCATCACCAACAGCTATGTGACCTCCCACCTGCGTGGCAAGAAGGGCACCGTGGTGGTGGTCGACATCCTCCGCGAAGGACAAGAGTTGAGTTTCCACATCACACGCGACAAGATACCCCTCTATTCGGTCGACACCTGGTTTATGGCCGACGACAAGACGGGCTATATCCGTCTGGCACGCTTTGCACGCACCAGTGTCGACGAGTTCCGCAAGGCCCAGAAGCAGCTGCAGAAGCAGGGTATGCAGAACTTGATACTGGACCTGCGTGGCAATTCGGGCGGCTATCTGGACATCGCCTGCGGTCTGGTGAACGAGCTGCTGCCCAAGGGTCGTCTCATCGTCTACACCGAGGGACGCCTGGCGGCACGACAGGATTTCCACACACGCGGATCGGGCTCTTTCCGCGAGGGTACGCTGGTGGTGCTCATCGACGAGAATTCGGCATCGGCTTCGGAGATTGTGTCGGGCGCGGTGCAGGACTGGGACCGTGGCACACTGATTGGCCGTCGCACCTTTGGCAAGGGTTTGGTACAGCGTATGTTCACGCTGAGCGACGGGTCGCAGGTGCGACTGACGACGGCACGCTACTATACGCCGTCGGGACGCTGCATACAGAAGCCTTACGACAAGGGGTCGGAGGACTACAACAGCGACATCGCGCGACGCTATTCGTCGGGCGAGCTGGTGAACCTGGATTCGATACATCTGCCCGATTCGCTGAAATTCAGTACGGCAGGCGGCAGAACGGTCTATGGCGGTGGCGGTATCATGCCGGATATCTTCGTCCCGATGGACACGATGCGGCTCTCCGACTACTACATCGCGCTGCGCTCCAAGGGGCTCGTCAACGGCTTCCCGCTGACGTGGGCCGACAGTCACCGCGACGACCCGCGGCTGAAGGATTTCGACAGCTTCCTCCAGCACTACGACGAGTTTGACGTGGACGCCGCTTTCGCCAAGTATGCGGCAGAGAAGAATATTGTACGCGACACGGCGCTGGAGGCCAAACAGCCGGAGCGCACACGTCACAGCGACGACTACCTGCACCTGGTGCTGAAGGCTCAGGTGGCACGCAACCTGTTCGGCACGGAGTACTACTACCGCATCATGTGTGCCATCGACGAAGGCTACCAGAGAGCTGTGATGGAGTTGAGAGTTGAGAATTGAGGTGTTGAGGTGTTAAGGTGTTGAGGTGTTGAGGTGTTAAGATGTTTAGATGTTTAGATGTTAATTTTTTCACAATTTCACATCTTCACAATATCACATCTTACAATATCACATCTTCACAATATCACATCTTCACAATTTCACATCTTCACAATTTCACAATTTCACATCTTCACATCTTCACAATTTCACATCTTCACAATTTCACATCTTCACAATTTCACATCTTCACAATTTCACATCTTCACAATTTCACAAATCTCCAAAAAATCGTAAATTTGCATTTTCGTATAGGTATGACCAAAGCATGATATATGTTATCTACTGATAAAAAGACAGATATACAGGTAAATGTGGGCTCGGAGTATGGACTGCTGAAGGCGGTGCTGCTGCATCGTCCCGGTCCGGAAATCGAGCGTATGACGCCGCTGAACGCCCACGAGGCACTATACAGCGACATTTTGAGCAAGCCTCTTGTGGATGCAGAGTATGCCAACTTCTGCGGTGTTTTCGAACGCTGGACCAAGGTGTTCTATGTCTCCGATCTGCTGGAGACGCTGCTGGACGACGCCGCTGTGCGTCGCCATTTGGTGGAAGAGAGCTGCCGGCAGGACGGCTGCCCGTTCCTGATGGACGAGCTGATGGCTCACGACAGCAAGACGCTGGCACGTGAGCTGATTGAGGGTTTTGCCTACCGCAAGGGGGTGGACCCCGACCGTTACGCAGCGCAGCGCTACATTCTGCGACCGCTCTACAACCTGTTCTTCACACGCGACGCTTCGTCGTCGGTCTACAACCGTGTGCTGATCAACTCGATGTCGTTCGATGTGCGTCAGCGTGAGACGCTGATTTACAAAGCTATCTTCGAGCACTACTTTGGCGCGCAGACCTTGAACGCCATGGAGTGGGACGCATCGGCACGCACCGAGGGCGGCGACGTCCAGGTGGCGCGAGGCGATGTGCTCTGTGTCGGTTGCGGCATCCGCACCAATGCACGCGGCATCGACTACCTGGTGGAGACGATGGGTCGGGATCACGAGCGCTTCCACGTCATTGCACAGGAGCTGCCCCACAGCCCCGAGTCGTTCATCCACCTCGACATGGTGTTCACCTTCCTGGGACCGCACCGCTGCATGGCTTTCGAGCCGATGCTGAAGAAGACGGGACTCTTCTCAGGCTGTCGCACCACGCTGTTCACCGTGGAGGGTGGACGCGTGCGGCAGCAGGAATATGGCAACATACTGCAGGCCCTTGCGGCGGTGGGTATGGAGCTGGAACCCCTGCTGTGTGGCGGCAACGACGAGTGGGAACAGCTGCGTGAGCAGTGGCACAGCGGTGCCAACTTCTTCGCGCTGGGCCCTGACAAGGTGGTGGGTTACCGCCGGAACACCAGAACCATCGAGGCGCTGGACAAAGCGGGCTACGCCATCCTGCCGGCCGAAGATATCTGCAGCGGCAAGGTGGACATGCACCAATATGAGCGTTTCGTGGCGGCCTTCCAAGCAGGCGAACTGCCCCGTGCCGGTGGCGGCGCCCGCTGCATGACAATGCCCATTGCCAGAACTGACAATTAAGATAGTCTATACTTTTTACTTTTTAGTTTTTATCTTTTACTTTTTACTTTAATGAAACAATACCACATCACAAACAATGTCATAGGCTGGCTGGTTTGCATCGTCGCCTGTGCAGTGTACGTTTTGACCGCTGAGGCCACGGCCTCGTGGTGGGATTGTGGCGAGTACATCGC
>LXOW01274130.1_pt1 | contig 11775 bp, 17 predicted proteins | sample 1368591 | NCBI WGS metagenome assembly LXOW01 (sample SAMN04884650, study PRJNA319009) | bovine gut metagenome | isolation source: Cow rumen | host: Bos taurus | place: Italy: Legnaro (PD) | collected 2014-07-09
GCTGGAGTCGGTGAAGGGGGTGTGCCGTCCGGAGGAGTTCGAGGTGTTCGGGCGGGTCCTGGCGGCGCTGATGGCGGAGCTGGAGCGCCGCTGGCACGCGCTGCTGGAGGAGAAGGCCGCCGCGCGCCCGAAGCCGCCGGGGGCGGATACGATTTAGAAAAGCAACCACGGGAAACGATCCACATGACGACGTACAAACGATTTCTCATCCTGGCCGCGGCGCTGGTTGCCGCGGCATCCCTCTCCGCGGCGGCCCAGGAGGGGCCGGCTCCGGAGGGCGGCGCGCCGGATGGCGCCCCCGCGGCGCCGCAGGGGCCGAAGCCGTCGATGTTCCTGGTGGGGGTGGCGAAGGCGGGGATGGTGGACCACAATCCGGTGCGGACGTTCAGCGGGCGGGTGCTGTCGCCGGAGACGGTGGCGGTGGTGGCGCAGGTGGCGGGGGAGGTCAAGAAGGTGAACTTCGAGGAAGGCGCGCTGCTGAAGAAGGGCGCGGTGATGTACAAGATCGACCCCGTCAAGTACGAGGCGGCGGCGGCCTCGGCCCGGGCGCAGGTGGCGCAGGCGCAGGCGAACGCGGACTACGCGCGCAAGTCGTTCGACCGCGCGCAGGCGCTGTTCGAGCGGAAGGTGGCGTCGCCGGACGACCTGGACGCGGCGACCAGCTCGAAGGCGCAGGCGGAGGCGAGCCTGGCGGCGGCGGAAGCGGCGCTGGCGCTGGCGGAGGACGACCTGGCGCACTGCACGATCAAGGCGCCGGTGGACGGCAAGGTGGGGCTGAACGCGGCGGCCGCCGGCAACTACGTCTCGACGGCGTCGGGTGCGCTGGCGACGATCGTGCGGCAGGACCCGGTGCGGGTGGCGTTCGCGCCGGGCTCGCGCGACTACCTGGCGGTGTTCGGCGGGGAGAAGGGGCTGAAGGAGCTGTTCGCGGTGAGCGTGCGTCTGGCGGACGGGACGCTGCTGGAGGGGGGCGAAGTGGAGTTCGCGGGCAACGAAATGAACGCCTCGACGGACACGATGCCGGTCTACGCGCGCTTCGCGAACCCGGACGGCCTGCTGGTCCCGGGCGCGACGGTGAAGGTGGAGGTGCAGGCGCGGGAGCCGCGCCGCTACGTCTCGCTGCCGGTGACGGCGGTGCAGCGCGACGGCGACCAGGCGTACGTCTGGATGGTGGGCGAGAACAACCTCCCCGTCCGCCGCGACATCGAAGCCGGCCCCGCGACGGCGACCTACCAGACGGTCCTCTCCGGCCTCGAAGCCGGCGAAGAAGTGATCGTCCGCGGCACCCACAAGGTCATGCCGGGCGTCCCCGTCGAGCCCGTCGAGCTGTGATAATGCAGAATGCAAAATGCACAATGCACAATGAAGAACAAGGTTGTTTGACAAAAGACCGGGGAACTTGAAGACGGAGAATCCAATAGCGGAGAAGAGCCGTGCGTTTGCGGTGCGGGCGGTCCGGCTCTACCAGCGGATTGCGGCGGAGAAGCGCGAATACGTGCTCTCGCGGCAATTCCTGAAGAGCGGCACGAGCATCGGGGCGAACGTCCACGAAGCGATCCGCGCGCAGAGCCGTGCGGACTTCGCGTCCAAGATGGGCATCGCCCTGAAGGAATCCCAGGAGACCGACTACTGGCTCGACCTTCTCCACGAAACGGACTACATCGGCGACGACGCCTTCACCGACCTCCGCGAGCGCAACAACGAACTCCTCCGCCTGCTGACCTCCATCTGCAAGACCGCCAACGCCCCCGCCCGATGACCCCGCCGCATCCAACATTCTGCATTGTGCATTCTGCATTCCGCATTGCGCCGTCGGCGGCAACGCCGCCGCGCGGCACGAGTTTTCCAACCATTGGAAAAAACTTTTCCAATCATTGGAAAAAACCGGAAAATTCTTTCCAATCATTGGAATACCGGCGAAAAATTTTTCCAATCGTTGGAAAACTCGCCGCCCTCCTGCTCCTGCTGGCGGCGCCGTCGGCGCGCGCGGAAGACACGGTCTGGATGCCCGACCCCGCCGCCGTGGTCCGCTATACGCGGACGGGCCCCTGGGACCGCACGGAGCGCGAAGTGCCGAAGGCCGAAGGAGACGGCATCATCGAGCTGCTGCGCGGCTGGGAATCATTCGAGGACTGCCGCCCGAGTCCGCAGGAGGAAAGGGCCAAGTGGATTGTACGCCCGTGGTTGCCGGCACCCAACCTTGTCCTCACCGCATTTTCGGAAAACGGGCTGATTGGGCACATCGAATTCCACAAGCGCACGGACTGCGCCACGGGCGGAACCCGCCTCGAAGTGGCCCTCCCCGGCGTCCGGAAGCACGTCCCCGGGGAAGCGGCGGACATGCTGCTTTCATTGTTCGACGCATGGGAAGAGGCCGATTGGAAGGCGTTCCGCGACGCCGAGCCATTCCCGCGCCGCTATGTCCTCGAATCGAACCGGCATGACGGCGGCACGCTTTCCGGCGTCGCCCGCCTGTTTTACGGCGACGGCGGCAAATGGCCCGTCATCTGGGACGCGAACAAAGACGCCGTTCCCGACCCGGACCGCCCCAAACCCGGCACCTCTCTCGTGATTCCCGCCCCGGCGGAAGGCGCCGCGCCATGACGGCAGAGCGGCAAAGGCGGCGTTTTCCCGTCCGATTGCAACCGAGGGCATTCGACGGCACGTGGTTTTCCCCGGCGATCCCCTCTGGAATCCCATCCGCCCGGACTTCCAGCCCATGAAAAACCTCTTCCACATCCTCTTCGACACCGCTTGGGGACCCGCCGCCGCCTGGGTTGTCGCCGGGGTCCTGACAGGGGTTGCCTCCAATGCTTGCGCCGTTCATCCGGGCGACCCACGATCCACCATGCTCCTTGTCCTCGTCTGCCTGCCGCTTCTTTTGGCCGCCCTTGTCGCCTTGGGCGCGTTTGTCCGCTCGCTTCTGCGCCGGCGCTTTCTCCACGCCCTGCTCCAGATTCTCTTGATCGTTGCCGCCCAGGCGGCAACCGGCGTGGCCGTTGTCCCGTTGCTCACTCTGGCCAACCGTTCGACTCCCATCCACACCCCGGACGCTCCACCCTCTCCTGACTCCTCCCTCCCCCCTTCCGCCCCTCCCGTCTCCCAGACATCCGAGTCCGCGCAGCGGCATTCGAGGCATTCTTGTAGATTCCGACCTCCCGCTTTCTTTCCGCAATTTGTCCGCCCGCAGGGCGCACCACATCTTGTCACTCGTCACTCGTCACTGAGAGCCGCCCCCTTCCCGGGGTTGACGGAACTGGTCAAATGAACTAGTCTTTATGGCCGAAAGGAACGAGAACCCATGACTGAAGCCGCCCCCGCCATCGGATTGTTCGAGGCCAAGACGCATTTTTCGCGGATCGTCGACGACCTGGTCAACGGCCGCAGCGGCGCCGTGCCGGTGATGCGGCGCGGGAAACCGGCCGTGTACATCGTGACGGACGCCTTTTACCGCCAGGCCACCGCCGGGCGCTCCCCGGGCATCCGCTACGGCCTGGCCAAGGGCAAGTACCGGCTGGCGCGCGACATCGACGCCGGCAACGCCGAGGTGCTCCGCCTCTTCCGGGGCGGTGAAGCGTGAAGTACCTGCTGGACACGCACCTGCTGCTGTGGGCGATCGCGGGCGACCGGCGCTTGCCGGCGCGCCTGCGCACGCTGCTGGCGGAAGACGGCGCGGAGGCTTGTTTCAGCGCGGCGTCCGTCTGGGAAGTCGCCATCAAGAACGGCATCCCGCGCCGCGCGCTCGGCATACCGGCGGACGCGTTCCGGCGCGAATGCCTGGCGGCGGGCTTCCGGGAACTGCCGGTGGCCGCGCGCCACGCGGCGGCGGTCGAGTCGCTGCCCCACCGGCACGAAGACCCCTTCGACCGCATCCTCCTCGCGCAGGCCATCGAAGAGGACTGCACCCTCCTGACCCACGACACCCTCCTCCCCGCCTACGGCCCCCCCGTCCGGCACGTGTGAACCCGTGAAAGCGCTCCGATCAATGAAAAAGGGTCACGCCTCGAATTTGCGAACCGGCAATTTGCCTTTGAAGCAGGAGAAAGACATGGATGTTCTCAAGGGCATTCAAGAATGGTTCCAAAATCAGTGCGACGGGGGATGGGAGCACGCAAGACGCATCACGCTGGAAAGTTGCGACAATCCGGGGTGGTGGTTGAAAATAGATCTCCAAGGGACCAATCTTGAAAACAAGGAATTCAAAGAAATCAAGACAGGTGATTTTTCCCTGAACATGCCCAAGCCGCCTTGGATTCACCTCTATGTCGAAAACGGCGTGTTCAACGGGGCGGGCGATGCAATGCAGCTGGGAAATGTGTTGCGGCGTTTCCTTGATTGGGCCAAAGAATGAAGAAAAAGGTCCAGCCCCCAAATCACCTCCAGCAATCCTTGCCCATCCCCTGCGCGGTGGCGCGGCAGGATGCCGCACCTCCGGAAGCGGGGCGGAAGTTTTTGCACAAGCGTTGCCTGGCTTCCGGGGGTGCGGCTTCCAGCCGCGCCGGGGTGGATGGAACGCGGCCGGGAGCCGCATCCCCCACGGCGGGACGGAAGTGGCTTTTGAGGGGACTGCTGGCGGTCGGCGCGGTGGTGGCGGTGGCGGGGTTCGCGTACTGGGTCTGGCGCGACCTGATATCGGTCCTCGGGCTGGCGTGGCTGGTTTGGCTCCTGCTCCTCGTCCCGGGCGGCCTGTGCGGATGCCTGTACTGGGCCGGACGGCGGCGCACCGATGCCGGACGCCGCGGCGGACGGGCAATGTCCGGCGCGGCCCTGGCGGGCGGGGCGTTGGCCCTGGCGGCCTTCGGCTGGTGTCTTTGGGTGACCGGACCGTGGCACAACGGCATCGTCCTGCGCGGTACGGCGCCGGACGGCGGCGAGTATTTCCTCTCCCAGGCGTGGAACGACTGGTTCGACGGCTACGACATCCGGCTCTTCCGGCGGCAGGCGGACGGACAGTGGCTCTCGTCGTGGGGCGGCTGGGGCTGGACTCCGGGGACGGACGATTTCGAAATTGTCCTGGAAGGACAGGACGGTCGGCCCGAAATCCGCTGGGCAAACGGCAACAAGTGGTATTTCCAAAGTTCCGGGGAGAATACCCATCCCGCGACCCTTTCGCCCGACGACCTCCACGCCCTCCATCTCGCCCAAGAGCGCGCCGAGCGCTCCATCCCCGGCATCTGGAACATCTTGAACGGGGTGGACTCGGAAGGGGGCGCACAATGACGGCGGGCGTGGTGCGTCTCCTGGGGGATGCGGCTTCCAACCGCGTTGCGGTCTTTCCCGCGGAAAGAACGCGAACGCTCAAGAAATCACGCACTGAAATCCAAGATTATTATCATATTTTTGGATTTGACTCCCGAAATATTCCGTGGCAGGGTGTGGGCGGAAAAACCGAGTAGCATGTTCATCAAACGGGAAATCGATGCGTTTCTGGACCGCCGGATGTTTGCCGGCAAGGTCCTCGTGGTGTACGGACCGCGCCAGTCCGGCAAGACCACGGCCATCGAACACTATCTGGAGACGTCCGGGTTGGCCGCGCAGACCGTCACCTTCAACGGCGACGAGACGGCGGACCGCGAGCTGCTGGCGGACGCCTCTGCGGAACGGCTCAAGCTGCTGCTCGGCAACAAAAAGGTGCTCTTCATCGACGAGGCGCACAAGATTCCCGGCATCGGCTGGGTGTTGAAGCGCCTCTACGACAAGGCGGACGGCATCCAGACCATCGCCACCGGCTCCTCGAGCGAGGCGCTGGCGGAGGAGACGGAGGAGCCGCTCACGGGGCGCAAGTTCGAGTACACGCTGCTGCCGCCCTCCTTCGCGGAGCTCGCCGCGCTCACGTCGCCGCTCGAAGAGATGCGCGAGCTGGAGCGCCGCCTCGTCCACGGCTCGTATCCCGACGTCGTCGCGCATCCCGGCGACGAGCCCGACCGCCTCCGCGCCATCGGCAAGGGCTACCTCTACAAGGACATCCTCAAGCACGACGGCATCAAGCGTCCCGAACTGCTCGACAAGCTGCTGCGGGCGCTGGCGTTCCAGATCGGGCAGGAAGTCTCCTGGAACGAGCTCGGGCAGGTGGCGGGCTGCGACGTCAAGACGGCCGAGAAGTACGTCGGCATCCTCGAAAAAGCCTTCATCGTCTTCCGCCTCGGCAGCTACGCGCGGAACCTCCGCAACGAACTCAGGAAGAGCCGCAAGGTCTATTTCTGCGACTGCGGCATCCGCAACTACGTCCTCGGCGACTGGCGTCCCCTCGCGCAGCGGGATCCCGGCGAAGCGGGCCGCCTCTGGGAAAACTGGTACATCGCCGAGCGCCGCAAGCGCCTCCTGGCGGACGCCCCCGAAACGCGGATGTACTTCTGGCGGACCGCCCAGCGGCAGGAAGTCGATCTCGTCGAGGAATCCGCTGCGGGCCTCGCCGCCTGCGAACTCAAGTGGAATCCCCGGAAAACGCGCGGCACCCTCTGCGCGACCTTCCGCAATGCCTACCCCGAAGCATCGTGCTCGCTGGTCTCCCCACCCGACTGCGCCGCGCATCTCCTCCCCGCAAAATGACCGCACTCCTCCAACTTCCCTTGCCCATCCCTTGCGCGGTGGCGCGGCAGGATGCCGCACCTCCCAGGGGGGGGCGGGGTTTCGGCCACAAAGAACACAAAGAGCACAAAGGGGGTTGGGAACTTTGTGCCCTTTGTGTTCTTTGTGGCCAAAAAGGGATGGAGGGCGCGGCCAGGGGCGGAAAGGTTTTCCAACCATTGGAAAAAAAGTTTCCAATCATTGGAAAAAACGGCCGGAATTTTCCAACCATTGGAAAAATATTTTCCAATCGTTGGAAAAATGCGGAAAATTTTTTCCAATCGTTGGAAAACGGGCGAAAAATTTTTCCAATCGCTGGAAAACTTCTGCGCGTAGCTGTCTGGGCCATGCTGTGCGGGTGCCTGGCGCTGGCCTTGCCGACGGCGCACGCCATCGTGTGCACCCGGCTCGATGTCGGCGTGGGGAAAAACGGTGGCGAGCTGGTCGTGTCGTTCAATGGTATCGAAAACGACCGGCCCGCCATGGCCGCCCTTCTCGGAAAGGTCCTCCAGAAAGACCCGGGCCTCATGTGCAGCCTCTTCGTGGCTCCCGATGTCACGATGGAGGAGTTGGCGGAAGTCGTGACGTGGATCCACGGCATCGGGTTCAAGACCTTCGAAATCTTCGGCTACTCGCGCGATGCCCTCGCCCTCCGCATGGAAATCGGCGAATGCACGGTTTTTACCAATCCCGACGACGTGCTGGAAGAGCTGGAGCCCCCTGTGGTTTTGCCGCCCGAGGTGGACGGAACGGTTCCGCTTGACTCCGAGGAAGGGGGCGCACCGTGACCGCACTCCTCCAACTCTCCTTGCTCATCCCTTGCACGGGAACGCGGCTGGAAGCCGCATCCCCGAGATTTGTGGCCGGATGTTTCCGAAACCGCTCTGGAGGTTTCCTTCGGCTTCCGGGATGGGGGCCGAATAAATCTGCAATCGGACCGCAAATTTATTCTTCCTCTTCTCCCCGCCCTTTGCCATGCTGGATTCCGTCATGAAACCCCGCCTCCTCGAATCCAAACTGCTGGCCTGGGCGCAAGCCCTTCCCGTGGTGGCCGTCACCGGCCCGCGCCAATCGGGCAAGACCACCCTTTGCCGCCACGCCTTTCCCGGCAAGCCGTATGTCTCCCTCGAAGACCCCGACACGCGCATGATGGCCCGAACCGATCCCCGCGGCTTTCTCCGCCGCTTCGAGGCATCGGGAGCCGTCATCGACGAAGTCCAGCACGTCCCCGAGCTTCTTTCCTACATCCAGACTCTCGTCGACGCCCATCCCGGCTCCGGCCGTTTCATCCTGACCGGCAGCCAGAATCTTTCGCTCATGGAGGCCGTCACCCAATCCCTGGCCGGACGCGTCGCCGTGGCCACCCTCCTGCCGTTTTCCCTCCGCGAAGCCTATGCTCCCGGCCGTGAACCGCCCTTGTGGGAAACCGTCTGGCGCGGCTTCTATCCCCGCGTTTTCTCCACACCCCTGCCGCCCCCGGAAACACTCTCCTTCTACGTTTCCACCTACCTCGAACGCGATGTCCGCGCCCTCCTCCGCATCGGCGACTACGTCCGGTTCGCGACCTTCCTCCGCCTCTGCGCCGGCCGCACCGCGCAAATCCTCAACCTCTCCGACCTGGCCGCCGACGCCGGCATATCCGTCAACACGGCCAAGAGCTGGCTTTCCGTCCTCGAAGCCGCCTACATCGTCCGCCGCCTCCGCCCCTGGTCCGGCAACATCGGCAAGCAACTCTCCAAATCGCCCAAGCTCCACTTCCTCGACACCGGCCTTGCCTGCTGCCTGCTGGGCATCGAAACCCCGGCCGTCCTGGAAACCCACCCCCTCCGCGGGGCCCTCTTTGAAACCTTCGTCGTGGCCGAACGCTGGAAACGCCTCGCCCACGCGGGACGTCCCGACAACCTTTTCTACTACCGCGACTCCAAAAAACGGGAAATCGACATGGTCGAAGAAACCCCCGAAGGCCTCTCGCTCGTCGAAATCAAAAGCGGCGCCACCGTGGCCTCCGACTGGTTTGCGCCCCTCGAAAAGGTCTCCGCCATCCTCCCCGGCGTCCGTTCCCGCGCGATCGTCTGCGGGATCGACGCCTCCCTTCCGCCGGCCACCCTCCATGCCACGTCCGTATTCTCCTGGAGGCAATTCCCGTGATGAAAAAGGGACAGAGCCCAAAAATGACATGGTGGTGTTGCCTTGCCATGGTGGCAATGCCATTCTTGATGGGGTCGGCCGGGAATCCCCCTGCGGAAAGCCTCCCGACGCCCATGGCCGCCGTTCCCGCCAGTGATGCCACGCTTGCGCTCAACGAGGCCGAATTGTTGCGGAAGCAAGGATTCGATGTGGTGAGAATCCAGCAGGGCCCGTCGGGTTTGACCTACGCCTTCCGGGGCGAGGAATGCCCGACTTTGGAGGACTTGGAACGGGCTCTCCATGCCGCGGCTGAACGGAGAAAACTGAACCAGGTTTTCGTTGTGTCGGATGTTGATGTGAAGTTGTGCAATCAGCCGCTTCCGATACAAATCACACTCATTGAGTTCGAGCTTGTTCTTTGCGAGTCGGGGTGCAGCGAATATCTGTTTTTCCTCCCCGATGGTTGCTATTCCGTGAAAAGCGCCCCTTTTGACGAGACCATCGCATTCATAAGGGAAACCCTGAGGCTGTACCGCGCAGAAACGAAAGGACAGGAAGTTGCTCCCTGAACACCACACTTGGTTTGGCCCCCGCGCCTCCCTCCAGCCCTCCTTGCCCATCCCTTGCGCGGTGGCGCGGCGGGATGCCGCACCTCCCGGGGCGGGGCGGGGTTTCGGCCACAAAGAACACAAAGAGCACAAAGGGGGTTGGGATCTTTGTGCCCTTTGTGTTCTTTGTGGCCAAAAAGGGATGGAGGGCGCGTCCAGGGGCGGAAAAGTTTTCCAACGATTGGGAAAAAGTTTCCAATCATTGGAAAACCGGCGAAAAATTTTTCCAATCGTTGGAAAAGTTTCGAGGGCGGAAGGGGGCGCGCCATGAGGGCGGCAGGGAAGTGGCTTTTGTGGGGGCTGGTTCTCTGTGGGGTTGTGCTTACGGCAATGGTGTTTTTGACGGGTTGCCACCCAACCACTCCGCCCCACATCGTCATCCGGCACTGCGGGACGGGCGTGCTGACGCTGGAGTACGAGGGGGAGGAGGAGGGGAAATTCCAATGCCAGTCCGATGGGGACGATGTGCACTGGCGGAGTGCCTACGGGCCGGCGGCCAAGCGGATTGTGCTGGCGGATTCCAAAGGGACCGTGGTTTGCAGCGTGGAAGGGGATGAATTCGCCGAGCGCTACCGCAACGCCCACGGAAAAGGAGGGCGGGATTACGCATTGCTGCTTTCTCCTGACGGCGTCCGCTGGCTGTCGAAAGAGGAGTTTTACAAGGAAGTCAAAGCCATCCACAAACTCCGCGAGGAGGCCGAGGAGCGGAAAGACTGGCTTACGCGCGAACTGGACACCCGCCATGGACTTCGAAGAAGCGCGGGCCACACCTCGGAACAGAATTTCCCGGAGCAACCATGACCGCACTCCTCCAGCTTCCCTTGCTCATCCCTTGCACGGTGGCGCGGCTGGATGCCTCATCCCCCAGGGCGGGACAACATGAGGCTTGCAAACGGGCCGGAGGGGGCGCGGATAGGCGTTTTCGCCTTGCCCTGGCCACCCCCGTGTTGACAGTTTTATACCGTTTGTGGCATATTTCCGGCAATGAGTGCGTATGAGGTCATCTACGAGGACGCCATCGGGCGCTACGGCTTGATTTCGACGGCCCGGGCCCGGGTGCTCGGCATTCCGGCCTTGCAACTGGTCAAGCTGGCGCGGCGGGGGCGGCTGGAAAGGGTCGGTTGCGGACTGTACCGGCTGGCGGCGACGCTGCCCTACGAAGGGGATGCCCCGGCGTATGCGCTGGCGGTGGAGTCGGTCGGGGAGGATGCGGCGCTCCACGGGGAGTCGGTCCTGGGGCTCCTGGGGCTGGCCCCCGTCACGACGGACCGGATTTTCGTGGCGGCGCGGCGGCGGGTGCGGCGCAACCTCCCGACAGGCGTGGTGGCGGTGCGGATGCCGGCGGACGGGAAGACGGCCGTGTATGACGGGGTCCGATGCCAGCCCGTGGCGGAGGCCATCCGGGCGTGCCGGGGCCGGGTGATGCCCGAGAGGCTTCGCGGGGCCGTCGCGGCGGCGCGGGCGCGGGGGCTGCTGTCGGCCCGGGAGGCGGCGGGCTTGAAGAAGGAGCTTGCCTGAAATGGCCGCACTGCCCCCGAACAGCCGTACCAATCTCGACAAGGCCATCCAGCGGCTGGCCGGAACCCCGGCGCGGTTCGTGGAGATGCGCTCTTTGCTGGCGGGGGTCATCGTGGGGCAGTTTTTGCCGGAGGGGGTGGCCAAGGGCGGCGGGGCACTGAGGCTGCGCTTCGGGAGTGCGGAGACGCGGGCAACGCACGACTTCGACGTGGCGCGGCGGGGCCGCCTCGATACCTTCGCCGTGGCACTGGCCGACGGGCTGAAGGAAGGCTGGAACGGCTTCACGGGCGTGGTCGTTCCCGGGCGTCCCGCCCGTCCGCGGGGCGTGCCCGGGGAGTACGTGATGCAGCCGTTTTCGGTCAAACTGGCCTACCGGGGGCAGCCGTGGTGCACGGTGGCGCTCGAAGTGGGACACAACGAAATCGGCGACGCGGATGCGCCCGAACGCGCCCTCGCGCCGGAAATCGCCGGATGGTTCGGGGAGCTGGGCTTCCCGGCGCCCGCTCCCGTACCGCTCATGCCACTGGGGCACCAGGTGGCGCAGAAGCTCCATGCGGCGACGGCTCCGGGCAGCCAGCGCGCGCACGACCTGATCGACCTGCAGCTCATCTCCGACCGCACCGGACTCGACATGGGGCGCCTGCATGCCATCTGCCTGCGCCTGTTCGCCTACCGCCGGCTGCAACCGTGGCCGCCCCGTGTCGAACCGCAACCGGGCTGGGCGGACCTGTACGCCTCCCGCGCCGCCGGACTGGACGTCCGGCAGGATGTCGCCTCGGCCGCGGCCTGGGCGAACGACCTGGTTGCCCGTATCGACAGCGCGCCCATGCCGTCCACGGAGGAGCGACCATGACCGCCTTCCTCCAACAATCCTTGCCCATCCCTTGCGCGGTGGCGCGGCAGGATGCCGCACCTCCCAGGGGGGGGCGGGGTTTCGGCCACAAAGAACACAAAG
>LXOW01359028.1_pt1 | contig 11775 bp, 8 predicted proteins | sample 1368591 | NCBI WGS metagenome assembly LXOW01 (sample SAMN04884650, study PRJNA319009) | bovine gut metagenome | isolation source: Cow rumen | host: Bos taurus | place: Italy: Legnaro (PD) | collected 2014-07-09
CCGCCGCCGGTCTTCGCCTCGGCGTCGAGGTGGAAGTCGTCGTATTGGAAGTGGGTATAGCTCAAGCCATAGCCGAACGGCCAGGCGATGAATGCGGGATCAGGCTCCTCGTTGTAGCAGCGCAGGGCGGTGTCCTCCGTGGCGGGGTAGCTCACGCAGAGGCGGCCGGAGGGGTTGACCTCGCCGGTCAGGATGTCGGCCACGGCGCGGCCGCCCTCTTCGCCCGGGTACCAGGCCTGGAGGATGGCGGCGCAGCCCTCGGCGATGCCGGAGAGCACCTGCGGGCGGCCGCCGAAGACGACCAGCACCACGGGCTTGCCGGTGGCGATCAGGGCGCGGACGAAGTCCTCCTGGTCGCCCGGGAGGCGGATGCCGTTNNCGGCCGCGAGGCGCAGGGCGGCGGCGCGGTCGGTCGGGTCGGGCGACTCGATGCGGCGCAGGCGCATGCCGGCCACGCGGGCGTCACCGCCTTCGGCTACGCGCGCGTCGGCCATGGTGCTCCAGTCGCAGCCGCGCGCGTAAGAAACGCGGTCGGGGGCCGCTTCCTGCAGGGCTTCCAGCAGCGTGGGGATGGCCACGGCCGTCAGGTCGGGCTCCTGGCGATGGAAGAAGATCTGCATGGACGGGAAGGTATAGTCGCCCAGCATGCTCCAGACGGAGTTGGCGTTCGGGCCGACGAGGGCGATCCGTTCGCTGCCCCGCAGCGGCAGGATGCCGTTGTTCTGGAGGAGGACGACGCTCTGCGCGGCGAGCTCGTAGGCGATGCGGCGGCCCTCCGGGCTGTCGAGTTCGAGCTCGTCGTCAGCGCAGAAGAACGGGTCGGGATCGAGCAGGCCCGCGCGGGCCTTGATCATCAGGGCGCGCTTGACCGCCCGGTCGAGGACGGCCTCGGGGATGCGTCCCTCGCGGACGAGTTCGGGGATGTAGCGGTAGCTGGTGCTCCAGGCGAGCTCGAGGTCGTTACCGGCCAGGAGCGCGTCCACGGCGTACTGCTTGAGCGCCTCTTCGCTGCGGTCGCGGCCGGTCTGGACGGCGCCGTAGTCGCTGATGACCGCGCCGCTATATTTCAGGTAGCCGCGCAGGATGACGTTCAGCAGGGTGTCGCTGGCGACCGCGTATTCCGAGCGGAAGCGGTCGTAGGAGGTCATCACGGACTCGCTGCCCTGGGTGCGGATCACGGCTTCGTGGGGGAGGAGAACCTCCTCGTAGATTTCTTTCCAGGGGAGGGTGTTGGCGCCGCCGTAGCCCAGGAAGTGCTTGGTGGTGGCGGCCACGCCGTCGTGGAATCCCTGCTCCTGCAGGCCGCCGACGAAAGCGCAGCCGAGGCTGGCCGTCAGGAAGCCGTCCTCGCCGCAGGATTCCTCGATGCGGGGCCAGTGCGGCGTGCGGATGAGGTCGAGCATGGGGGAGAGGGCGAACTGCTGGCCGACCGAGCGCATGTCGATGGCGGTGCGGGCGGTCTTGGCCCGGATCAGGGCCGGATTCCAGCTGCACGCGGCGCCGATGGCCTGCGGGTAGATGGTCGCGCCCTTGGCGGTGAGTCCGGACAGGGCTTCCTCCTGGAAGATGGCGGGAATGCCCGCCGGGGTCTCTTCGACGAGGTAGGCCTGGATGTCCCGGACGATGCGGCGGATGCCGTCGGCGTCCAGGGGCTGCGAGCTGGTGGGCTGGCAGATGTGGCCCAGGCCGTAGGGGATGATCTCGCGGCATTTGTCGCGGTCCACTTCGCCGTCCGTCATCAGCTCGCCGGGGTAGATGCCGTAGAGCTGGGCGGCCTTCTCTTCGAGGGTCAGGTGGTCACACAGGGCGTCGACCTGCTTCTGGAGCGCCCGGTCGGCGCTTCCGCTGCAGGCGCCGGCGAGCACGAGCCCCGCCAGCAGGCAAAACACAGTTGCAGTCCGTTTCATAGCTTCAAAGATAGCAAAAAAACGGAAACTGCTCTCCCTGTCGGGCCGCTTACGCGTTGCGGTGGCGCGGGTCGGGGGCGGGCTCGGAGGCGACGATCTGCGCGGCGCGCTCGAGGGCGATGCTGATGTGGCTGCAGATGTTCTCCTGGCCGACCAGCTCGTCCATCCCGGCGTCCTTGAGGACCTTCATCACGGAAGGGTTGACGCCGGAGAGGACCACGCGCACGCCCATCTGGGCGCACATGCGGCACATGTTCGAAAGGTTGTGCACGCCGGTGGAGTCGATGAACGGGACCTTGCGCATGCGGATGATGCGGACCTTGGCGCGGCCGCCCATGTCACCCATCATCTCCTCGAACTTGTTGCCGATGCCGAAGAAGTACGGACCGTTGATCTCGTAAACCTTCACGCCTTCCGGGATGGTCAGGTGCTCCAGGTTGCCGAGCACGTCGGAGTCGGCGTTCGGGTCGATCTCGTCGCTGAGCACCGAGACGTTGGTCGTCTCCGCCATGCGCTTCATGCAGAGCAGGCAGGCGATCAGCACGCCGACCTCGATGGCGACCGTCAGGTCGAAGATCACAGTCAGGAAGAAGGTGACCAGCAGCACGATGATGTCGGACTTGGGGTTCTTGAGGATGGCCTTGAAGCTGCGCCACTCACTCATGTTGTAGGACACGACCACCAGCACGCCGGCGAGGCAGGACATCGGAATGTACTGCACCAGCGGCATCAGGAAGAGGTAGATGAGCGCCAGCACGATGGCGTGCGCGATGCCTGCCACGGGCGTGCGGCCGCCGTTGTTGATGTTCGTCATGGTGCGGGCGATGGCGCCCGTGGCCGGGATGCCGCCGATCAGCGGCGAGACCATGTTGGCGATGCCCTGGGCCATGAGCTCCTGGTTGCTGTCGTGGCGGTCGCCGATCACACCGTCGGCCACGGCGGCGGAGAGCAGCGACTCGATGGCGCCCAGCATGGCGATGACCATGGCCGGCTGCGCCAGGCGCGTGATGGTCTCCCAGTTGATCTTGGGAACCTCCGGCTGGGGCAGGCTGCTGGAGATGGTGAAGCGGTCGCCGATGGTCTCGACGCCCACGACGCCCGCCCGCTTGAGCAGGAGCGTGGCCACCGTCATCAGCACGATCGCGACGAGCGATCCGGGGATGCGGCGGCTGATCTTGGGCGTGAAGACGATGATGAGGATGCTGGCCACGCCGATGGCCAGCGACCACCAGCTCACGGTGTCGAAATGCTGCGCGTAGACGCCCCACTTGTCGATGAACCCGGCGGGGACACTCTCGATCTGCAGGCCGAAGAGGTCCTTGATCTGGGTCGCGAAGATGGTCAGGGCGATACCGCTCGTGAAGCCGACGACGATCGGATAGGGGATGTACTTGATGATGGTGCCGAGGTGCAGCACGCCCATCAGGATGAGGAACGCGCCCGCCATGAAGGTGGCGATCATCAGGCCGTTCATGCCGTATTCCTGGATGATGCCGTAGACGATGACGATGAAGGCGCCCGTGGGGCCGCCGATCTGGACTTTGCTGCCGCCGAAGAAGGAAATGATGAAGCCGGCCACGATGGCCGTCAGGATGCCGGCCTCGGGGGTCGCGCCCGACGCGATGCCGAAGGCGATGGCCAGCGGAAGGGCTACGATGCCGACGATGACGCCCGCCAGGAGATCCTGGACCAGCGTTTCCTTTTTGTAACCGTTCTTGATGGTGGAGAACAGTTTGGGACTGAACTTGAAACTGAAAATCCCTTTGATACTCATACTTTTCAAAAATAATACACTACGGTCCCGCCCGTCACGGGAAGGACACTCTACTAACTAATATATTCCGGGCCGGGGTTTACGCCTGGGCCAGGAAGGAAATGATGCCCCGGACATCGTCCCGGGGGAATGTTTTCTGTTCGCCGGAGGCGAGGTTCTTCAAATTCACGACGCCCTGCTCCATCTCGGACGCGCCCGTGATGGACAGGAACGGGATGGCCTTGCGGTCGGCGTAGTCGAACTGCTTCTTGAGCTTGGCGGCGTCGGGGTACAGCTCCACCGCCACGCCTTCCGCGCGGAGCGCCGCGGCGAGCGGGAGCAGGTACCGGACCTCGTCCGGGCCCATGTTCGCGAGCAGCAGGCGCGTGGCGCTGCACAGGCCCTTCGGGAACTTGTCCAGGCCCTTGAGCACGTCGTAGATGCGGTCGGCGCCGAAGCTCACGCCCACGCCCGACATGTCGGGCAGGCCGAAGATGCCGGTGAGGTTGTCGTAGCGGCCGCCGCCGCAGATGCTGCCGATCTGCCAGTCCTGCGCCTTCACCTCGAAGATCGCGCCCGTATAGTAATTAAGGCCGCGCGCGAGGGAGAGATCGATCTCGGCCGGGGTCTTGATGCCCGCGGCCTCGATGAATCCGAACAGCTCCTCGAGCTCGTCCAGGCCCTTCAGGCCGGTCTCGGAGGCGCCCATGATGGCGCGCATCTGCGCAAGCTTCTCGGCGTTCGAGCCGCTCAGCGTCAGCACCGGCTCGAGCACGGCGATGGCGGCGTCGGTGAGGCCCTTCTCGCGCATCTCGTCCTTGACGGCGTCCAGGCCGATCTTGTCCAGTTTGTCGATGGCGACCGTGATGTCCACGACCTTGTCGGGGAAGCCGCAGATCTCCGCGAGGCCCGTCAGGACCTTGCGGTTGTTGATCTTGATGAGCACCCGCACGCCCAGCTGCTCGAAGACCTTGTCCACGATCTGGACCAGCTCCAGCTCGCACAGCTGGCTGCGGGAGCCGATGGCGTCCACGTCGCACTGGTAGAATTCGCGGTAGCGGCCCTTCTGCGGGCGGTCGGCGCGCCAGACCGGCTGGATCTGGAAGCGCTTGAAGGGGAAGGAAAGCTCATTCTGGTGCTGCACCACGAAGCGGGCGAAAGGCACCGTGAGGTCGTAGCGCAGGCCCTTCTCGCACACCTGCGGGGTCAGCGGCCGGGACATGTCCACGTCCGCGAAGGCGTCGCCGGAGTTGAGGATCCGGTACAGGAGCTTGTCGCCCTCCTCGCCGTACTTGCCGAGCAGGGTGGAAAGGTTCTCCATCGCGGGCGTCTCGATCTGGGCGTAGCCGAAAGTCTTGAACACCGAACGGATCGTGTCGAAGATATAGTTGCGCTCGGCGGTCTCTTGCGGGCCGAAGTCGCGGGTCCCCTTGGGTATGGAAGGTTTCTGTGCCATCAGTCTTTGAAATATTCTGCAAATTTACCTACTTTTGTGAAATTATCGATTTTTTGTCATGAAAGATTTTGTCAAAATGGTCCTGGCCGTGATTTGCGGCCTCTTCATCATGGGAATCATCTGCTTCATCCTGACTTTCGGGATGATAGGCTCGATGGCCGCGGCCGGCAGCACCAAGCCGGTCCTGCCCAAGTCCGGTGTGCTCAAGATTGATCTGGGCGACCTCGTCATCGGCGAGCAGACGCAGGAAGGCAGCCCCTTCGGCAACATGGATCCGACGACCCTGATCATGGGCGGCAGCATGGAGACGCCCGACATCCTCGGCATCTGGGATGCCGTGCAGGCCGTCAACGCCGCCGCCACGGACCCTGCCGTCAAGTTCATCTACCTGCGCACCGACGGCAACGCCACCGGCGTGACCAACCTCGGCGAGCTGCGCGAAGCGCTGGCGCATTTCCGCGCCGCGAGCGGCAAGCCCGTCGTCGCCTTTATGGAGAATCCCGGCGCGGCCACCTACTACCTGGCTTCCGTGTCCGACAAGATCTATATGGCTCCCTATCTTGGACTTACGCCCCAGTTCACGGGCATCGGCACCCAGATGTACTTCCTGGGCGACCTGCTCAAGCGCGTGGGCGTGAACATGCAGCTCATCCGCCACGGCAAGTATAAGTCCGCCGGCGAGATGTACACCCGCGGCAGCGCCAGCCCCGAGAACCGCGAGCAGTACCAACGCATGATCGATTCGATGTGGGAGACGCTCGGCAGCACCATCGCCGAGGCCCGCGGCATCAGCGTGGAGCAGCTGGACGAGACCATCTCCGGCCTCAAGCTCCGCCTGCCGGAGGACTTCCTGACCTGCGGTCTTGCCGACGAGCTCCTGGACCAGGACGCCCTGGAGGAGAAGCTCGCCGCCCTCGCAGTCGTGGATAAGTATAAAGATATCAAGTGGATGAGCCTGTCCGACTACGCCGCCGCCAAGCTGACCCCGTCCAAGGCCAAGCAGAAGATCGCCGTCATCTACGCCGACGGCGAGATCATCGACGGCAGCGGCAAGTCCGAGATCGCCGGCGACCGCTTCGCCAAGGTCATCAAGAAGGTGTGCGCCGACTCCACGGTCAAGGCCGTGGTGCTCCGCGTCAACTCCCCGGGCGGTTCCGTGACCGCTTCCGAGAAGATCAAGGCCGCCCTCGACAAGCTCCAGGCCGAGAAGCCCGTCGTGGCCTCCTACGGCGCCTACGCTGCCTCCGGCGGCTACTGGATCTCCAACAACTGCAACAAGATCTTCTCCGACGCCGCCACCCTCACGGGCTCCATCGGCGTGTTCGGTCTCATCCCCGACTTCTCCAAGGCGGTGAACGACATCGCCCACGTGGGCGTGGAAAGCGTCACCTCCCACAAGCACGGCGACATGCTGGGCTTGATGCGCCCGTTCGACAAGGACGAGTACGACTTCATGCTGACCGGCATCGAGGCCGTCTACGACCGCTTCACCTCGATCGTGTCCGAGGGCCGCGGCATTCCCAAGGAGACCGTGGACGCCATCGGCCAGGGCCGCGTGTGGACCGGCGCCGACGCCCTCAAGATCAACCTCGTCGATGAGATCGGCACCCTCGAGGACGCCATCCACTACGCCGCCGTCGCGGCCGGCGATGGCGACCTGGAGAAGTGGAATATCAAGGGCTATCCCGCCCCGCCGTCCCCGATGGACCAGATCATGGACATGATCGGCGGCGACAAGGGCAACGACAGCGCGCTGGTCAAGTCCCTGCGCCGCGTCACCCAGCCGCAGGTCTACGCCCGCCTCGACACCGACATCGACGTCCGGTAATCTCCGTCATTCGCCGGCCCCGACCAATCGTCATTCGCCGGCCCCGACCGGCGAATCTCAAAAGTTTGGAGATTTAAAAATTATTGCTACCTTTGCAGTCCCAAACATCGCGGGATAGAGCAGTTGGTAGCTCGTCGGGCTCATAACCCGGAGGTCGGTGGTTCGAGTCCGCCTCCCGCTACTAAGCTAAACGCCAGCCAATTAGGCTGGCGTTTTTGCGTTGAGGGAGCTAGGTTCGGGGATTAATCGTAACACCACTCCTCCGGATCTTCGTCGTAAGTGTAGCAATAATCCAAGCAGATTGCTTCCCAGAAATCATCCCAGAAGCCATTGCCGCCAAAGTCCACATGTGTCTGCTTGGCAAAGCCTTCCTGGCTTACGGTAAAGGACACGGTGGGGGAAGTGGCGCACCAGGCTTGAATCTCGGCTGCGGTCTTGGCTACTGTGGGGGCCTTGGGCGTATTGCTGTATATATCGGCAATCTTTTTCCCATTCCCCAGATGGCCTCCATAAGCCGCAATCGTATTAAGATCGAGCGAATAAGTGCTTTCGGGGACTCCGAACTTGGGCGTTATTTTAGCCCAGACCCCCTCCGTGAGGGGTAAAGCGTCGGCCACAATGGTGAGTTTCCACGGAGTCTTGGTAACGATTTCCTTCTTCTTATCCCCGGTCTTGTCCACGTAATGGACCTCGACATTGGCCACTTTGAGAACATCCTCGGAGACATTGACGGCGTAAACCATTCTCACGCTGGGCTTACCACCGTTCTTCTGACAGGCCGTGAAGGCGAGAGAGAGCAATAATGCGCTGGAAATCAATAAAAATCTTCTAATCATGGTTTGTATAGTTTTGGGTTAGACTTTCTATTTCATCGGCCAGTTCCCGGGCCGAAGGCAGGTGTTCGTCCGCATGAATGTATCGTATGATCCCCTGATCATCGCTGATGTAGATCCGGGGGATGCGGGATGGAGCAAAGCGCGAATAGATGCGGCGGCTCCTCTGCGGGGAGTACGTCATCGTGAATTCGGAAAACGCCCAGAAAGGCACGATGTCTGCGGCCGTGTTCTTACGCGCAATCAGCACGATGGGAAGACCCAGATCCATATCCCACAGCTTCTGAATCTGCGGCAGCAGGTGTCGGCAATCTATGCAATCCACCGAGAAGAAGACGATGACGCTGGGCTGGCCCAGGAGGTCGGCAGTGCGCACGCGCGTCCCGTTGTTCATCCGCACCGAAAACTGCGGCAGCGCGTCTCCCGCTTCCAGATTCACCGGAAGTGGGTTGCCGCTGCAGCCAAAGAGCATCAACGCTGCAAGGAGTCCTCCAAATCGTTTCTTGAGCATGCCTGGTGGGATTTATGGTTGTTTCTTGATGAAAAAATCCTTCGGGCCGTTGATATACAGGTTGCCGAAATGGGTATGGTTGAAGATGCCGACATGCGAGCCGAGCGTGTGCCTGGCGCAATAGAGATAGAGGTCCCGGTAGGTGCCGTTGGGATTGGTCGAGGTGTGTCCCGCCAGGTTGCGGCTGAAGCGGTCGCACATCCACACATTCAGTTCGTTGCTCCAGGAATCCGCGAAAGATTGCTCGTAAGGACCGGCCGAGCAGATGGCCAATACCCCTGGAATGCCTTCCAGCGCCATGCCGATATTGGCCGAGTAGCAGGGCTCCAGACACACGAGCATCTGACGGAACTGATGCTGCCCGGCCATCTGGCTGATGGTCTTCGCCAGCAGGTCCGCCGTCATGCCCTCGGCGGGCGGATTGTCGCGCCACGCCATCTCATTGATGCCGCCCACGGCCTGGNNAAGATGTTGACAATGTCGGCGGGCGCGAGATCGGCGTTCTTATAGTCGACGATTGCGCCCGCGCGCAGATTCACGCCGTCCGAATCGGTGCGCACGGCCCCGCGGTCCGGGTTCTCCGGCGCATTGGCTATATCGTCGGCGATGATGAGGATGATGTGATCGTCGTCGTAGCCGCCAGCTTTGAGCAGTTGGTAGATGTTCAGCACATCGGCCTCGTGGCGATAGTTCTGCCAACCATTGCTGCCCTGCACCAGAACGGCGTATTGATCCGAAAGCGCGGGATAAACGGGCGCAGATCCTTCATCGCCGTATTCGCGGTCAAAGCGCTCTTCTGCGTGCTGTACCGCCCAGTTCCAGGAGGCCATGGTCTCTCCCGTCTGGGCGCTGCCGGAAGCACTGAAATATCCTTGATTCCGGATGCGGCCCTCAGAGATGATCCAGTTTACGTAAGTGGTGTTGAGCGCGGCCGTATAACACTCCTTATCAAACTGGACGGGGCCGGAAGCGCCTTTGAAGCTGATCAACTGCCCGTTCTCCATGGCTGATAAATAAAGTTCTATGCCGGAGGCGTTCCAGGCATGGTTGGAAAGGAGGTTGTCGGTGGTGCAGATGGCGATGATCGCGTCGTTGAGGTCCGTGATCTCCGGGTGGTGCTCCAGATAACTGCCGGCGAAGGCCGTCAGCAGCAGGGCATCGTAGAACTTGCACTCGGCGAAGGTGGGCTTGGTGTCATAGCGGGATTCGTAGCTGAGCTCGAAGCCCGTGGTCGGGTCCGCGTACGGAGCGTAACCCTGATAGCCATTGGTCAGGACCTTGCCGCGCGGGCCGAGGGCTTCGATCGCCTCGTCGGTGAGGTTGGAGAGGGCGAAATAGACGGGAGCCCAAAGCGCCCGCCGGCCATCGTGGTCGCGTGCGTCGTCTTCGGGATTGTCGGGGTCCATGCCCATCCATTCGCTACGGATACGGGCAATCTGATAAAGCATCTCCGCGTCCTGAGCCACGATGAAGGAAGGAATGAAAAAGCTAAGGAAATAGGCGCTGCTCAACAACTCGTAATACTCTTGCAGGTACTCGTAGAGTGCTTCAGGCGCTGCGTATTGCTTGTTATACTCGAAGGAGATATCCAGTTCCTTCGCCTGGAACGGCGTCCACTCGAAGAAGGTCTGGCCATACGTGTCGGCAGGCGTAAAGAGGGCGGAATACCGGGCCAGATATACGAATGCGTCCTCGTCCATCAGGGCCAGGAAATTGGCATAGTTGTTCATTAGGACCTCGGACAGGGAGACATCCGTTTCCGTGAGGGACCACATGAACGGTTTCTGGCCGGATCCGGTGCTGGTGATGGCAAAGCGGCGGATAACCGTCTCGCTGGTGGCGGTGGGCAGGATGAGCGGTTTGCCTGTCTTGTGGCAGTAGGGCGCCAGGCGGTTTACGTTGTCGCTGTCGAAGGGGCCGATGACTGCCATCAGGTCCTCCCGCTCGGAGAGATCCTTCCCCAATTGATCCAGGTCGTTGCCGTATTCGTCGTACCATTCAAGCTTGAGTTGGATACAGAGCGTGTCCCGCAGTTGTCCTTGATGCAGGTTGTCTTTCATCCAGCTTGCCGTGCGTTCCAGCCTGGATTTCATGATGGGGTCGTTCAGCGGCGCCACCACGGCTACCGTCTTTTCCACCCATCGGCGGGAATCCTTGTAGATGATGATGTCATCCTCCTTGTAGCAGCCTGTGAGCAGCAGGAGCGTCATGAGTATGTGCAGCAACCTATCTGTTTTCATACTCTTTCTCTTTGAGGATGGCCACCCTGCGCAGGCTGTCCAGATCCAGTTTTACTTTTACTTTCGCTCCATTGATCACTACGCCCGTGGAGCCTTCCTTCAGCCCCAGGGTCTGGTGCTTGGGCAAATCGCCGTCCAGCCACAGGCCCACATAATCCTCCATTACCCTGTCTATGTTTTTGATAATGGAGAAGTAACAGTATCTGTCGGCATTCAGGTCGCCGTCCACGCCGACGTAACCGAATGTAATCCAGATAAAGGCCCGCATGGCCCGGATGAGACTGTGTATGGAGCCGCCGCAGATGGGGATATAGATGCTGTCAGAAAAGTATTCGTCTTCATTCAGGATGCGCAGCATCGTGGAATCGGCCACGGCGAATCCACCGGCCGGTTCGTCGCTCAGATAGCGTGCATGCAGGGGCATGGGGCTCCGGGGTGTGTCATTAAACCCCGCTGCAAAGCCTTCGGCAGCCTCCCGGACGGCCTGGGTGTAGGGATTGGCCAGAATGAGGGAGGCGGCAGTTTTGTCTGTATAATGCGCCAGGCATCCGCCCATATACATGGCCCCATAATAGTCGATATACAGCGTGGATCCCTTGCCTTCCAGCGGCGTGGTGGTCTCCATATACAAGAGGTCCGCCCGGGGATTGACTTCCAGCCGGCGGTTGTTGGCGCGGATGTAATCATTGTAAACCGAGCTGGGCGTGATGAACAGGCGCCGGACGGTGTCCGTGACATCCTCCATCTGGGAGAAGAGTTTTTCCAAGTAGGCCCTGCCCTGTTTCTCGCTCTCCGGGGAGAGCTGCAGCGTACGTAACCCATAGCGCTGTGCCGCCGTCTCCACGCCCCGATAAATGAGGTCGCAATAGGAACGGTCTCCCAGGTCGTTGGGGCCGTAGAGAACGACCACCATGGGAGCCCCGTCGGCTTTTTCTTCGTTCGGATTGGGCACATAAACGATGTCTCCTGCCTTGACGCAGGAAGCGAACAGTGCCAGACAGCAGCACAGAATGAGGGGCAGGCGGTTCATTTGATGGGGGCTCTCTGCCATACAATTCCGAGGCAATATACATATTAGTGCGCTCTTTTCCAAATTCTTTGTAACTTCGTGACGAAAAAACTAACCACGTCAGATGCAGCCGGTCCGGAATTCTCATATCATTCGCCATACGCTGAGGAATTACCTGGCGGCGGCCATTTTTGCCGGAATCATCATCCAGCTCAACTGCACCATCGACAGCATGGTG
>LXOW01082096.1_pt1 | contig 11772 bp, 12 predicted proteins | sample 1368591 | NCBI WGS metagenome assembly LXOW01 (sample SAMN04884650, study PRJNA319009) | bovine gut metagenome | isolation source: Cow rumen | host: Bos taurus | place: Italy: Legnaro (PD) | collected 2014-07-09
GCAATCTATCCCAGGAACGCCGCCCAGAGGGCAGAGAAGAGAAAGACCAGCGGCAGGGCGGGCAGCAGGTTGATGATGCGGATGTCCGTTTTGATCCGCGTCATGCGAAGGCCCGCCGCCAGCGTGATGATGCCGCCCATCGCGGAAAAGTCGGCGTTCATGGCGGGGGTGATATAGGGGGACACCAGGGAGGACAGGAAGAATAAAGCCATCATGCAGAGGAGCTGGGGCGCGGCCAGCCATGGCACGATCTTGCCGAGAAGGGCCCCGAAGATGCAGGCTGTGACCCCATCCAGGATGGCCTTGGTGACGAGGATGCTGCCGTCGCCGGTCATACCCTCGTAGAGGGCCCCGTACCAGCCGGTGCCGCTGAAGCAGAAGAGGACGATGACCGTGGCCACCTGCATGAGGTACCCTTCGTCTGCCTCCCTGCCGCCCAGGAGCCTGCGGGTCACCTTGGCCACCAGGCTGTTGACCCGCTGCTCCAATTGCAGCGCCTCCCCCAGGATGCCGCCCACGATCAGGGAAAGGATAACCGGGGAAAGGGAATCGTAGCGCAGGATGAGCACGATGCCCATGGTCAGGGCGGCAAGGCCCAGGAAGCCGTTGAGCACAGTCTTCCATTTCTCCGGCAGCCGGCTGCCTAAGAGGCAGCCCAGCACGCCGCCCATCAGCACGGCGGTCACGTTGGTGATGATCCCGATCGGCATAGGCTATTCTCCTTCATTCAAATATACCCTGCCCGCCGTCTGAAAACGGGAGCAGGGTCATTGTATCACATGGTTTGCTTATTTTGTGAGGAACTGGCGGTTCACCACGAACCTGGGGGATCCGCTGTTCAGGAACAGGCGGATGTCCTTCACCAGCATGGGCATGATGGCTTCGCCGATGTCGGCGGTGCCGCCGCCCACGTTGCCGAACTCCACGATGGGGACGTTGCAGGCCGTGAGGCCGTCCAGGACGATATCGGTGACGTAGGCGTTGAAGCCCTTGCCGACCACGTTGCCGCCGTCGCGCAGTGTGCAATCCATCAATTTAACGCTCATGTGTGATCTCCTTTTATAGATTCTTTTCAATTATGATATTACCTGGTTTTCACAGAAAAGGGAAACAAGAGATCCTTGCTTTTTCTATCAACAAAAACTTGTGAGGGTCGTTTGCGGCCCGCCGATCCTCTTTTTCGGCGGAACCTGTTCACAGGCTGTCAAAAGGTTCGTATGAAGACAAAAAAGGTTTACTTGGATACGGCGGTAGATACACTGAATTTGTACAAAAAAGAAACGATCGGCGGCTTGTGTTTGCACAACATATGTATTGTAGGGAGGGGCGAACATGAACCTGCAAAGCCTGGAATACTTTCTGGTGGTGGCCGAGGAACTGAACATTACCCGGGCGGCGGAGCGGCTGTTCATCACCCAGCAGGCCCTGAGCAACCATATCAAGCGCCTGGAAACAGAGTATGACGCCGTGCTGTTCCACCGTAAACCTGCCCTGTCCCTGACGCAGAAGGGGGAGGAGCTCAAATACTGGGTGCAGCAGATCCTGATGGCGGACAAGAACCTGAGAGCCAACCTGCACGACATCGGCACCAGCTGCCGGGGCCGCATCCGGATAGGCGTTTCCCGCCTTCGCGCCTTTCGCATGATGCCGGAGATCATGGATCGCTTCTCTCGCCTGTACCCCACATAGCCATCGAGGTGGTGGACGGAGCCACGACCCATTTTCAGGAACAGCTCCAAAACAACAAGCTGGATATGTACATCGGCGTCAACGCGGAGACCGGCATGAACGAGGTGAACGTGGAGCTGGTGAGCGAATCCATCTGGGCGTGCGCCTCCCGCAAACTGCTTCGCGCCTATTTCGATGGGGACGAGGGGGCTCTGGACGCCTTCCTGGCCGATGAGCCGGATATCCGCACGCTGAACAGGCTGCCGCTGCTGGTGACTTCGTCCGCCAACCGCATTCGCCGTCAGCTGGACAAATACTACTATGACGGCGGCGCCCGCCCCAACATTTACTTTGAATCCAGCTCCCAGCACCTGCTGTGCATCCTGGCGGAGAAGGGCATGGGCCTGGCGGTGGTCTCCCCGGTGATCCTGTATAACAATTGGAAGGCCATCGGCGACAACGCCTCCGACATGTGCACCTTCCCCCTGTGCCGGGAGCTGCCGGAGAACGTCATCTCCCTGGTCTATCGCAAGGACGATCCCATGCCCCAGTACGCCCGGGACTTCGTTCGGGTGGTCCGGGAGGTCTTCACCGTCTACGGCCGCCTGCTCTCCTTCGAGGAACAGTCCCGCGGCGGGAAAGAATGACGCTTCCTTGCCTTCAGACGCCGACAAAAAAGGTTTGCCGCAATATCCGCTTCCCTTGCGTGATATTGTCCGACAAACCTTTTTTTCATCCAAAGGATCTGCCGCTCGCGCCTGATGAGCTGACGGAGCGGCAGGGGGCGCATCAATAGAATGTGGCGACGGGCTCCTCGGGCTCCTGCCAGGGCTCGATGGCCAGCACGTTGAACACGGGGCCCTTCTTGCCGTAGACGGTGGAGAAGCGGACCTCGATCTTGGCGGTCACCTTGTACCAGCCCTGGTTCTGGAGGCTGGCGGCGTTCGCGTACTTGAAGGCGAAGGCGGCGAACTGGATGTCCGCGGCGCAGCACTGCATGAGCTGCCGGCCGGCCACGAAGGTATCCTTGGGCATCCGGTTGTTTCGGGCCGCCAGGGCGGTGAACTCCACCACCTTGCCGTGGTACTTTTTGAAATCCTCCACCAGGTCCTGATAAAAGAGGGCGTAGTCCCGATCCGCTACCTTCACGATGGGCGCTTCCACGTCAAAGGGCAGGGGGTCGATGATCTCATCGTACTCGGTCTTGCCGCTGTCGTAGGAGTAGGCGATGTCCGCCTGGCGGGTGATGGCCCGGACGATCTTGTGGAGGGCCATCTTGTCGGTCTCCTCGGTGATGCGGTTAAAGAGCACCAGCTCCGCGGTCCGAAGCTTATCCACCACCAGCTGCCGCATGTTGGCGTTGTAGACGGCGAAGGACGTGGAATCGAAGAACAGGGTCTCGCCCGCGATGGACCAGCTTTCGGGCAGGGCCTGAAAGAGGCTGTTGTTGAGCCACATGCCGTTGTACTCCACGATGATCCGGGCAGGCTTATACTGCTTCGTCAGGGCCAAGAGGTGCCCCTCCGTGAGCCGATCCTCGCTGTCGATGGACACGATGCTCACCTTCCCCTTCTTGGGGAACCGGTCGGGGGAGAGCTCCTCCTCGCCTTCCTCGCACTGGATCACCAGCGTGGGCTGGCCGTTATTGAATTCCTTATCCTCCAAAAGGCTCTCGATGAAGGACGTTTTGCCCGCGTCCAAAAAGCCCGTGAACAGGAATACGGGGATATCTTCCATAGCTTACACCCGGAATAGCCGCTTGAGGGCCGCCTCGTTGAGCTTGGAGCCGATGACGCAGATCCGGCCCGTAAAGGCGGCGGGGCCCGTGCGTACCTCATGCTCCTCGGGCACGTAGTCGTAGTGGATCCAGGCTCCGTCGATCCCGGGGACCACGCCCTTAGCCCGCAGAACGGCGCCGTAGGTCTCGGCGTCGTCGAGAGCCTTCAGGATGCTTTCGATCTCGTCCTTAGCATACTTGTTGGCGGTCTCCGCGCCCCAGCTGGTGAACACCTCGTCGGCGTCGTGGCCGTGGTGGTGATGGTGATGATGATGGTGCTCGTGCTCCTCGTCGTCATCATCGTCGTGGTGATGATGGTGGCACTCGCACTCGGGGTCGTCGCACTCGTCCTCATCGTCGTGATGATGATGGTGATGATGGTGCTCATGCTCGTCCTCATCGTCATCATCGTGATGATGGTGATGATGGTGCTCGTGCTCGTCCTCGTCGTCATCGTCGTCGTGATGGTGGTGGCACTCGCACTCGGGATCGTCGCACTCGCCCTCATGGTGGTGATGATGGTGGTGATGGTGCTCGTGTTCCTCTTCCTCCTCACGGCGGGCCATCTCACTGAGCTCCTTCAGCGCCGCTTCCAGGGTGTCGGTGCGCTCCATGGCGGAGAGGATGGCCTGGCCGGAGAGCTCGCTCCAGGGGGTGGTGATGATGACGGCGTTGGGGTTGTGCTCCCGCAGCAGGGCCAGCGTCTCGGAAAGCTTTGCTTCGCTCACGTCCTGGGTCCGGCTCAGGACGATGGCGCTGGCGCTCTCCACCTGGTTGTTGAAGAACTCGCCGAAGTTCTTCATGTACACCTTGGCCTTCTTGGCGTCCACCACGGTGGTGAAGGAATTGAGCCGGATGTCGTGGGAGTCGATGCGCTCCACGGCGCCGATCACGTCCGAAAGCTTGCCCACGCCCGAGGGCTCGATCAAAATGCGATCCGGAGCGTACTCGGCCAAAACTTTTTTCAGCGCCCGGCCGAAATCGCCCACCAACGAGCAGCAGATGCAGCCGGAGTTCATCTCGTTCACCTCGATGCCCGCGTCCTGCATGAACGCGCCGTCAATGCCGATCTCGCCGAACTCGTTCTCGATCAGCACCAGCTTCTCGCCCTTGTAGGCTTCCGCGATCAGCTTTTTGATGAGGGTGGTTTTCCCCGCGCCCAGAAAGCCGGAGAAAATGTCTATTTTCGTCATACTACCTTTGCCTCCATATTAAATCAGCTTATTATAGCCCGGAAGACACGCTTTTTCAAGGGGCGGCGGGGAGCAAATGAAAACAATATATTTCCGCCGCGGCAGCCGGGGGATGGCCCCGGGGCGGGATATATGGTATACTGTACCCAACGCGACGATTGGAGGTACACACTATGCAGGTACAGCGCAGCGCTTTTTTGCAGGGAGCCAGGCCCCTGCTGCAAACGCTGATCGCCCGGCTGTCGGAGAAGTACGGATACGCCTCCGTGCTGGCGGTCGACACCCGGAGCAAGCAGTTTCACGTGGCCAACACCGGCGTATTCGCCGGGGAGGATGAGCTGCTGACCCGCCGGGGCTTCGTGCTGAAGGTCTACGACGGCCGATCCTACGGGGAATACTCCTTCACCCATATCGACGAAGAAGCCATCCCCGCCATCGTATCGGAGGTAGAGGGCCGGCTCATGCCCCTTGCGGGAAAGCTCCCGAAGGGTCTGACCCTCAGCGAATACGGCCAGATCCCCGACGAGCCCGCCGTGCTTTTGAAGAGCAGCGAATATGAGGTCCATCCCGACGAAAAGGGGGACGAGGAGATCCTGGGCGCCCTTGCCGCCATCCGAAACGACGCCAAGGGCCGGGACGAGCGCATCCTGGACTGCAACATCGACTTTGAGTTTCAACAGATCCACAAGCTCTTTCTCTCCCCTCATCGGGACCTGGAGCAGAACCTTCTCTGGAGCGACGCCGGCTTCTACGTCATGTGCCCCAAGGAGGACGACATCGTGGGCTACTCCGACAGCGTCTCGGATCTGGGCGGCGTGGAGGTGCTGCCCCAGCTCCACGCTAAGCTGGACAACGCCGTGCAGGGCGCTTTGGAGCTCATCGACAGCCAGCCCATTACGCCGGGCGAGTACGAGTGCGTCTGCACCCCCGCCGTCACGGGGCTCATCGCCCACGAGGCCTTCGGCCACGGAGTGGAGATGGACATGTTCGTGAAGGACAGGGCCCTGGCGAAGACCTGCGTGGGCGAATACGTGGCCTCGCCCCTCATCACCATGCACGACGGCGCCGCCGTGAAGCAGAACGCGGGCTCCTATTTCTTCGACGACGAGGGCGTCCTCTCCCACGATACCGTCATCATCGAGAAGGGCCTTTTGCGGCGGGGCATCAGCGACGCCCAGAGCGCCATGCATCTTCACACGGAGCCCACGGGCAACGGCCGCAGGGAGAGCTTCGAGCGCAAGGCCTACACCCGCATGACCAACACCTACTTTGAGCCGGGCACCGATACCCTGGAGGACATGATCGCCTCCGTGCAGGACGGTTTTCTGCTGGACAATCCGTCGAGCGGCATGGAGGACCCCAAGAACTGGGGCATCCAGTGCATGGTGAACGTGGCTCGGGAGATCAAAAACGGAAAGCTCACCGGCCGCGTCTTTTCGCCCATCGTGCTCACGGGCTACGTGCCGGACCTCTTAAAGTCCATCACCATGGTCTCCGGGGACTTCGAGCTGGACGGGGCCGGCTTCTGCGGCAAGGGCTGGAAGGAATGGGTGAAGGTCAGCAGCGGCGGCCCCTGCATCAAGGCCCGCATCCGGCTGGGATAAGGAGGAAAGGGTATGCGTGAAATCATTTTGAACGCCTTGCAGGCATTGGATATCCACACCTATCAGATCGAATCCATGGAGATAGAGTCCGTGGAGCTGTTCTTCATCCGAAAGACCCTGGATATGCGGCGCTCCAAGCGCACCCGTGACTATACCGTCACCGTGTACCGGGATTTTGAGGCCGAGGGGAAGCGGTATCGGGGCAGCTCCCCGGCCCGCATCTTCGAGAGCATGACTCCGGCGGAGGTGGAGCGGAGCCTGAAAAGCGCCTTCTTCGCCGCCCAGTTCGTGAAGAACCCCTTCTTCGAGCTGTACGAAGGGAAGAAGGAGGCCCCCGTGGACATGCCCTCCACCCTGGCGGACAGGCCCCTGGAGGAGAATGCCCTCATCATGGCGGAGGCCCTCTTTGCCGCCGACACCGGTGAGGACGCCTTCATCAACAGCGCGGAGGTCTTCGCCGAGAGGAGCCGGGTGGCCATCCTGTCCAGCCGGGGCGTGGATGCGGCCTACACCCGCTACGAGGTCAAGGGCGAGTTCGTGACCCAGTGCAAAGAGCCCCAGGACGTGGAGCAGTATTTCCAATTCGACTACGCCGATCTCAACGCCGAAGCCCTCACCGAGAAGGCGAAAAAGGCCGTCGCTGCGGTGCGGGATCGGGCGGCGGCCCAAAAGTCGCCCAGAGCGGGGACCTACTCGGTGGTCCTCTCCGGGGACGAGGTGGGGAGCCTTATGGAATATTACACGGACCGGGCCCAGGCCCCCTATATCTACGCCCGCTACTCCGACTGGACCGTGGGCAAGGCCGTCCAGGGGGAGGAGGTACAAGGGGAGAAGCTGAATCTGACGCTGCTGCCCACGGCTCCCTATTCCGCCGAGGGCATCCCCATGGTGCCCCGGCCCCTGGTGCAGAACGGAGAGCTGCAGCTCATCTACGGCGCCAACCGGTTCTGCCGGTATCTGGGCGTGGAGCCCACGGGCTACTATGAGCGCATCGGCGTAGACAACGGCACCGTGCCCCTTATAGAGCTGCAGAAGGGCTGTTTGTGCCCCGTGTCCTTCTCCGATTTCCAGATGGACGCCTTCACCGGCCATTTTGGCGGCGAGATACGCCTGGCCTACCTCTACACGGAGGACGGGGTGGAGATCCTCACCGGCGGCTCCATCAACGGCGTCCTGCCCGAGAAGCAGGGGAATTTGACCTTCTCCACGGAGCGCTACGACACCCTGAGCTACACCGGCCCCTTCGCGGTGCGCATCGACGGCGTGGAAGTGGCGGGGTAAGGAGTAAGAATGCATTGTGCCGCTTTTTCTCTTCAAGCGTAGGAGAAAAAGCGGCGAAAAGAGATCAATGTGAATAGTTGGCGCAGAGCTTGTAAAAGAAGTCAAGCAGTTCAGCTAAACCCACTGCCCTGCGGGGAAGTGGGTTTGCTGCGTTCAGGGGAATACTGCGAATTGCGCGTCATTAAAATGCGCTGTCGACAGTTTTTGAAATCGCGGAAGCTAAAAGCGATCCGCTCTATCACCTTGCTTTTGCCGTTGCAGCCTATGGTGAATCCGTTTGTGTATCTGCCGTAAAACTGTTCAGCATGTATTTCGACCGGTCCCGAAGAACGGGGGTATAAAACCAAGAACAAGCTCCCATGAGGGCGGGCACACACATACACACTAGGGAGGATCAGAATTGTCCGTAGATGAAATCCGAGGCCACGTAGCCGGGGCCGTAGGCGCCCAGAAGGAGGGTCAGGAGGAGCAGGGCTGCGGCGGTGAGGTAGAGCCTGGCGGGGGTATTCAGATACCTGGTGCGGAAGGAGCCCTCCCCCTTCTTGAGGCTGACGAAGAGCATCAGGGCGGTCATAAAGAGAATGACGACCCAATGGGCCGGAGACATGCCCCAGGAGGAAAGATGCTCCATGAGCACGCCGCCGTTCCAGGCGGTGAACAGGGATGAGAATGCCTGCCACACGCTCCCTGGGTTGGGATAGACGTCCCACAGGCGGATCAGGCACATGAGCAGGAAGGTGCGAAGGATCTCGAAGACCCCGTAGCCCTTCGTGGCCTTGAGGCCCGGGAAGCGGCGGTGGAACCGTTCATAGAGGGGCTTGAGGGTCAGGGACAGGATGATGACCGCCCCGTTGGTGAGGCCCCACAGGGCGTAGTTCCAGCCCGCCCCGTGCCAGACGCCGGTGGCGAGCCAGGTGACCAGGGTGGCGACGTAGAGCGGCAGGCGGGAAAGAAAGCTGTCGCCGAAGCGGGCGCGGAGCTTCTTGGTCCAGCGCAGGAAGGGCTTCGACACGTTCAGAGGATAGAACACGTAGTCCCGGAACCAACCGCCCATGGTCATATGCCAGCGAGTCCAGTATTCCTCGATGTTTTTGGAGAGGTAGGGCCGATCGAAGTTCTCCGGCAGGGTCACGCCGAAGATCTCGCCTGCGCCGAGAGCCACGTCGATGCCGCCGGTGAAGTCGGCATAGAGCCTAAGGGCGTAGAGGACCATGCCGAGGAACACCAGGCTCCCCACGGGCCCGCTGGCGAATCGGGGCATGGCCAGGGCGAGCAGCCTATCCGCCACGATCAGCTTCTTGGCCGCCCCCCAGGCCATGCGGACCAGGCCTCGGCCCAGCCGGTTAAAATCGAAGTCCGCGCCCTCATAGAGGGTCTTGGAAAGCATATCGTACCGGCTGATAGGGCCCTGGATCATCTGAGGGAAAAAGGAGGCGAACAGGGCGTATCTGAGGAAGTTCTTTTCCGGCGCATACTTGCCCCGCTTCACGTCGATGAGATACCCCACGGACTGAAAGGTGTAGAAGGAGATGCCCAGGGGCAGCACCCAGCTGACCTCATAGGGAGCGCCAACGGCAGCGACCAGGAAGGGCACGTATTTGAGGACCCCCAGGAGCCCCAGGTTGAGCAGCAGGCAGCTGAGGAACAGGACGTTCCGCTTCCGGCCCTGGGCCTTTTTATAGGAGCTCAGGGCCTCACGGGACAGGTCCCGCCTATGCTCCGCCACATAGGCTTTCTGCCTGTCAAGGCTTTGGCCCAGGAGGCGGGCGGTTACGTACACGCTGATGATCGTGACGCCCAAAAAGGGCAGATATGGTTTCCCCGCCAGAGCGTAGAAGACCACGCTCCCCGCCAGCAAGGCAAGATAGCGGAAGCGTTTGGGCAAAAGGTAATAGATTGTCAGCAGTCCAAGGATAAGCAGAAGGAAGCTGCCGGAGAGAAATGTCATTACTCGTTTTCCAGCCGTTCGATCAGGGTGAAGAGGGCCCGGGCGCTGTTGAAGTTCTCGGGCACGATGTCCACGGCCCCCAGCTCCACGTCGTAGGTCTCGGAAAGCTCCGCCGCGATGGACACCACGTCGAAGGAGGTCAGGATCTTTCGGTCGATGAGCCCATGGGCCGTCTCAAAGTCGATGTCCGGGTGCATGTCCCGCAGCATATCCAGCAGCTGTTCAAAGGTCATCTTCTATACTCCTTCTGTTCGATGGCCCGCCGGTCGATCTTCCCGTTGGGCAAATGGGGCAATTCCGCTCGCTGCTCGGTCCGATTGGGGGTCATGTACCCGGGCAGCTTCACCTTGAGGCCCACCACCAGATCCCAGGGCTGGGCGGGGCCCGTGTAGAAAAGGTCGATCCGCTGCCGGTCAGCTACGTACATACAGACCGCCTCGTTGACCCCGGGAAGGCTCAAGGCGGCGCATTCGATCTCCCCCAGCTCCACCCGGTGGCCCATGTGCTTCACCTGCTGGTCCCGGCGGCCGATGAAGATCAGGTCCCCGTTCTCATCGAGGCGGCCCATATCGCCGGTGCGGTAGCAGACTTCGCCGCTTGCCGGGTCCGCCGGGTCCGGCATCAACGCCTCGGCGGTGCGCTCCGCGTCCTTATAGTAGCCTGCCATGACCGAGGCTCCGCCTATGACGATCTCCCCCTCGTGGGAAAGCTGCCCATTCTCGTCCACCAGATACAGCTTTGTGCCGGGGAAGGGCTTGCCCACGGGGATGGGCTTTGCCGGGTCCTGGGGCCCCTCGACGGGGTGGTAGACGCTCATGCCCGTGCACTCCGTGGCTCCGTAGAGCTGGAAGATCCGGGCGCCCGGACAGGCGTTCTGCCAGGCGGAGAGCTGCTTTACGGGCAGCACCTCGCTGCCGAAGCAGATGAGCTTCACGTGCTCGGGCACGATGGCGAAGAAGGTCCGAAGCCGGGACACCAAACTGAAGGCGGAGGATACCCAGCACAGGGCGTTGATCTGCCGCTGGTTGATGTATTCGATGAGGGCCATGGGGTTCACGAACAGCTCCCGTGGCAAGAGGTACGCGGTGGCCCCCTTCACTACCACGCCCAAAAGCTCCTTGAGCCAGGCGTCGAAGTAGAGGGGGGACTGGACGCCGAAGATCAGGCTTTCGTCGAAGCCCAAGGCCTCGGGCAACGTGGCGGCGTAATCGAGAAGACTGCTCTCCCGGATGCTGACTCCCTTCGGTTCCCCGGTGGAGCCGGAGGTGAACACCACGTAGCTGAGGGCGTCCGCCTCGCTATTCTCCCGGAGCCGGTCAGGGCCCGGGAAGGCCGCGGCGCTCGTATAGAGAAGGTGCTCCGCCGTCGGGCACAGGCCCTCCGCCGCAGTCAGATTCTTTTCGTCGGCGATGATGAACCGGGGACAGAGGGTCCTGACGATCCTTTCGAGCCGTTCCCGGGGCATCTGCTCGTCCAGGGGCACGTAGAAGCAGCCCGATTCCATGACGCCCAAAAAGGCGGCCACTTCCTTTGCTCCTCGCTCCATGAGCACCCCCACGGGCTCCCGGGCCGCGCCCCTGCTCGTGAGGCACGCCCCCACGCCGGCCGCCGCCTGCCGAAGCTCACGGAAGGTGAGGCCCGTCTCCCCGTCCGAGAAGGCAAGCTTGTCCGGCAGCCGGTCCGCCGTAGCGTTCAGATAGGATAAAAAGCTTTTCATGTGGATCTCCGTTTCTCTCACTGGTCCACCGCCCGATACTCGATGGTGGCGATGCGCCGGATATCGTTCTCCGCTTCCTTCACCTGGATGATGAGCTCCGTGCGGCCGCTGCGGTAGATGTACACGTCGTCCTCCGCCGCGCCCCCCAGCAGGGACAGGAGCCTCTCCTCCTCGTCGTAGATCCTGAGGCCCTGGGGCGTGGTCACCGTGTCGTCCGCCACGGTGATGGCGGTGATCACGTTCACGCCGTCCACCTCGTTCACCGTCAACTCGAAGCCGGGGTAGTAGTAGAACAGATCCTTGCCGATGTAGGCGCAGCTGTCGGCCTCAAAGGCGCCGATGGGATCTCCCAGGGCAGAAAGCACCGCTTCCGCCTCCATCCAGGGTTCCAGGCGCAGGCCCATGCCCTCAAAATACAGATCCTGAGGGACTTCCGGCAACCCGTCCTCAACCTCCATGGGGGCCTCTGCGGAGGGCTCCGCCGGGGCCGCCTCAGCCTGAGAACTGGCCGTGGGCGCGGCCGCCGCAGCCGGGGCGTTGGGGTCCAGATACACCACGCCCTCCCGCTGGGCGCTCTTTGTTTG
>LXOW01030114.1_pt1 | contig 11771 bp, 10 predicted proteins | sample 1368591 | NCBI WGS metagenome assembly LXOW01 (sample SAMN04884650, study PRJNA319009) | bovine gut metagenome | isolation source: Cow rumen | host: Bos taurus | place: Italy: Legnaro (PD) | collected 2014-07-09
TACCCGAAGGAAATCAAGGCCTTCTACATGAAGCAGAACGAAGACGGCAAGACCGTCCGCGCTATGGACGTCCTCTTCCCCGGCATCGGCGAAATCATCGGAGGCTCGGAGCGTGAGACCGATATCAACAAGATCCTCGACCGTATGCACGAGGTAGGCATCCCCGAAGCCTCGATGGACTGGTATTTGGACAGCCGCCGCTTCGGCTCGGTGCCGCATTCGGGCTACGGCCTCGGCTTCGAGCGTCTGCTGCTCTTCATCACCGGCATGACCAACATCCGCGACGTCATCCCCTTCCCGCGTACACCGAAAAACTGCATGTACTAATATGAACAACCAACGATTGACTCAAACCCAACGGCAGGAGCTGAAGCTCTCGCCCCAGCAGATCCAACTGATGAAGCTGCTGCAACTGCCCTTAATTGAACTCGAACAGCGCATCAAGGAAGAGATGGAAGTCAATCCCGCCCTTGAAGACACGCACGAGAACGACTATGACGACAATGAGCCAATCGACAATGATAACGAAAACGATAACGGGGAGAACGACGACTACAATGACGACGAAGTGGACTTCAGCAAAGACGACGAGTTTGACATCAACGACTACCTACCTGAAGAAGACCTCGACGACTACGCCTATAAACTGCAAGCCAACAACTACAGCAGCGACGACGACCCCTACGAGTCACCCATCGTCAACGAAGAGACTTTCCAGGACTACCTGAACCAACAGCTGACCTACCACGACCTCACCGATGAGCAGTTTGAGATTGGGGAATACATCATCGGCAACCTTGACGATAACGGTTACCTGAGCCGTCCCATTCCCAACATCGTCGACGATATGCTGTTCACGATGAATGTAGAAACCTCCGAGGAAGAGGTCTCAAAAGTATTGTCTATTGTTCAGCAACTCGACCCACCCGGTATCGCCGCCCGCGACTTGCAGGAGTGCCTGCTGATCCAATTGAAACGATTGCAGGAAGACAACCCCTTCAAAGACTACAGTCTCTCCATCACCATCATCAAGGACTGTTTTGAGGAATTCACCAAGAAGCACTACGACAAGATAGGCAAGAAACTGGAAGTCAGCAACCGCGAGTTGAAACCCGCCCTCGACGAGATTCTGAAACTCAACCCCAAGCCTGCCGACGCCTCAAGTTCGGGGACCAAAAACATCCATTACATCACTCCCGACTTCTTCGTCTTCGTCAGAGACGGAAGAGTCGAGCTCTCATTAGATGGTCGCAACACCCCTGAGCTGCATGTCAGCAAGCAGTATCTCAAGATGCTGGAAGACTTCACAAAGAGCAAGGACAGCCGCAGTAAGCAGGAAGCCGCCCAGTTTGTGAAGCAGAAAATCGACGCCGCCAAGTGGTTTATCGATGCCATCAACCAACGTCAAAACACGCTTTATATCACCATGAAGGCCATCGTCGACATACAGGAGGAGTATTTCCTCACCGGCGATGAGACCAAACTCAAGCCCATGATCCTCAAGGATGTGGCTGACAAAGTCGGCTTGGACATCTCCACCATCTCACGTGTGGCCAACAGCAAATACGTGCAGACACCATACGGCACCCATCTGCTCAAGTTCTTCTTCAGCGAAGGTATCACCAACGAGGAAGGCGAAGAAGTGTCGACCCGCGAAATCAAGAAGATACTGAAAGACAGCGTGGAGAACGAAGACAAATCCAGCCCCATGACAGACGAGCAACTCATGCTGGTTTTGAAAGAAAAAGGCTACCCCATCGCTCGCAGAACAGTAGCGAAATACAGGGAGCAGTTAGGGATTCCGGTAGGAAGAATGAGGAGAAAGATGTAATAATCCGTCTGCAATTCCGTTAATCATACGTGAAAAACAACTTTTATACCAACAAAAAACGGTGGAAATGGGCACTGGCCATTGTGGCCCTGTTGATTATTGCCGCCTCATTATGGTACACCAATCGCCTCGTGAAGTCCATCGCCGAACAGGAGACCAAACAGGTGAGGATGTGGGCTGCTGCTATGGAACAGCATGCGGTAGCGATGCAATCGACAGAAGAGTTCTTCACCAAGGTGAGCGAGCAGGAGCAGCTGCGCGTCGACCTGCTGGCAAACGCCTACCGCCGCGTCATCGACATCTCTACCAACGAGAACACCGCCATCTATCTCGACATCATCCGCAACAACATCAGCATTCCCTTGGTCATCACCGACACGAAGGATAACATCATCTTCTCGAGCAACCTGCCGCCCTCGCAGGAAGGCAAAAAAACCTTCGATGACGAGATGAAGGCCTACTACTCCACGTTTGCTCCCATCAAGATTGACCCTGGTTATGGTTCCATACAGTGGCTTCACTACAACGAATCGCTCATCTATACAGAGCTGAAAGATGTGCTTGAAGGAATGGCCAATCACTTCATGGAGGAAATCACCCTCAACTCAGTGGGCGCACCCGTCATCATCACCAACGAGGACCAAAGCATGATATTGAGTTTCGGCAACCTCGACACCTTGATGATGAAAGACAGCAGTTATGTCAAGAAACAACTGGAAATCATGCGCAACGAGAACGACCCGATGCAAATCGAGTTCTTGAGCACGGGTAAAGCCACCATCTTCTACCGCACCTCAGATTTAGTGCAACAAATGCGCTATTATCCCATCATCCAGTTTGTCGTCTTCGCCTTGTTCCTGCTGATTGCATACCTGCTCTTCAGCTATGCCCGGCGCTCGGAGCAGAACCAAGTATGGGCTGGAATGGCCAAGGAGACTGCTCACCAATTAGGCACACCCCTCTCCTCACTGATGGGTTGGATTGAGCTGCTGAAGATGCAGGAAGAGCCTTTTGTGGGGACACATGAAATGGAAAAAGACATCGAAAGACTGCAAATCGTCACCGACCGGTTCTCGAAGATAGGCTCCATCCCCGTCTTGGAACCCACCGACATCATCTATCACATCCAGGACACGATGGACTACTTGCAGAAACGCTTCTCCAAGAAGTTTGAGTTTGAGGTCAACCTGCCCAAGGGTGAACTTATTATGCCGCTCATCCCCTCGCTGTTCCGCTGGGTGTTAGAGAACGTGACCAAGAACGCCATCGACGCGATGGGCGACCACGGAAAAGTCACCCTGGACCTCATCGACGACGGCGACCACATCCACATCGATATCACCGATACAGGCAAAGGCATTGCCAAGTCGCAACTGCGCCAAGTGTTCGACCCTGGCTACACCAGCAAAAAACGCGGCTGGGGCATGGGACTGAGTTTGGCCCGACGCATCATCGAAGATTATCACAAGGGAAAGATTTTCGTGAAGTCTTCCGTCGTGGGACAAGGGACAACGTTCAGAATTACCCTGAAGAAATAAAGAAAGGCGACCTATTGGCCGCCTTTCCCATTCATAACCGATAGAGGATTATTTCACCACAATCCTTTGGGCCTCAACATTGCCGTTGAGGTCGTAAACCTTCAGCATGTAAACGCCAGCTTGCAGGCTGTTCACCTTGAAAGTATCCTCTGTGCTCTCCATTACCTTCTGTCCTGTAAGGCTATATACCTCTGCCTTTTGGAAGTTCTCGGCATCGATGGTAAGACATTCCGAAACAGGGTTGGGATAGACCTTGAAACCAGCCACAGACGCATTTTCGCCAATAGCCGTCGGGTCGAAGTAGGTCATAGTGACTTCTAAGCCGTAGAATGACTTGCTGTCAGCACTATAGCCGTATGCCATTTCGATGTCGCCATCACCAGGCACAAAAGCTTCACCGTCAAACACCTTACAAGCACCGCTAACAGCGTTGCCGTTGTCGTAAACATAGGTGTACTTGGTAGTTGCCTCCCAATCGGAGCCATTCCATGATTCTTCAATCTTTGTATCAAACACCCCATTGGAATAGTTGTAGGTAATCCGATTGTCGTTCACCCAAGTGTTGTTCTGCCAATCCTGGACAAGAATGCTGGTAACATGTTCATTAAAATCAAGTGTAAAGTACTGCATCTCGTCATTTTGCCAAGCGCCGCCCTGCATATACTGAATCATCAGTTCGATGCTTCCCGTGGTTTGATAATAGGTATACAGTTCATTTGACGCCCAGGTGCTTCCGTTCCAATCCCAATAAAGAATCGTCCAAGTTTCGCCGCCGTAATAATTATACACCGCTTTCTCCACATTGACCCATTGTCCATTTTCATAGTATTGGGTGACAACCTCCATTACCTGACCATTTTCGTAAGTAAAGGAAGCCCTACCCGTATCATACCATTCCTCACCGTCAAAATCTACAACGAGCATTTCAAGGACATTGCCATCAAAATCGTATTCATAGGAAATCATTTCATATTCCTGCCAAATACCGTCCCAAAACACTTCATACGTCTCGGTATTGAGATAGAACTCATTTTCATCGTATTCATAATTGATGCGATACTTGTCGCCAAAGGTATCCTCCCAAGTGGCAGTTTGAGGTACCATATCGTCTTTGTCCCGAAGGCCATAATACTTCATCATGGTAGCCGTACCAATGTTTTGCAAGTTGATTCTGTGCTGGGCCATGCCCGCATTTCCAAACGCCATCACGAGGACGGCCAAAGTAAAGATTGCTTTTTTCATTTTTTAAGTATTTAGTTTTTAATGACATCGAAATACCAGTTTTGGAAGTACCATCCGTCTGTAGGATGGTATTTCGATTTCCTGCCGTTGCCATGCAGACGTATCTCTCCCTGCTTGTTGGTATAGACGCTGGCGTTTATTTCATAACTGGGATGGAGCGAATCGTCCCCCTTTTTGAGATAAACCCTATAATCACCCGTGGCATTGAAAGGCTGCCCCTCAAAAGTCTGGTCATAGTTTTCATCAGGGCACTGGAGGCGGATTCTGACTGTTGTCTCTGAAAGCTTTGTAACAGTAAGGATGGCATCCTCGCAGCTGTGCACATCGTTGTTTTCATTAATCAGCTCAAATGCGTTTTCAACATTTGAGTAATGGTAAGTCCCTGCAATATCGTCAATCGAATAATTATACAGATAGCTCCACTCGGTTTTCTTCTTCCCACAGCCCGAAAAGACCAATGCGAGCATAAGCAGTAATGCTGTCAATGAAAAGGATTTCTTCATGTCTCTGTTTATTTAATGATGATGGTTTTTGTTTCAATAATCGTGCCGTCAAGCGACTGCCGGCTCAGCAGGTAGGCACCTTTCGCCAGCCCTTCAACGGAGAGTACTGAGTGGTTGACTTGGGAAACGTCTTGGGTCTTCAACACCTTTCCGCNNCATTCGATGCTCGGGGGCATAAAGCTCCTCGCTACCGAGCGCTTCCTTGTCCCAAACGGCCAAGACATACTCGCCTGATTGGAAATTATCGAGGATGAAACGACCTTGTTTCCAATTGCTGCCAGGATAGAGTATGTAGGCAATTTCGTGCCACGCCTCTGAAGCGTCCTTACGATAAAGCAAGGTGGCCGAGTCGTTCTGCGTTTGAATGATGTCGCCGTCGTTGCTCTTGGAATAGTCGAACCAGCCTTCCACCTGGGCCTCGCCAAAGTCGTAGCGGTTGATGGTCCAGAAGTGCTTGGTGGAAAGGGTGAGATAAGGGATGAGTGGGTCGTTATAAGGCTCAACAAGGTGGTTCTCCACGCTGACGAAGACCGAGTCAGTAAGGGAGATGGGCCTGGCGGTGAAATAGGCGAAGCCCTGCTGCGAAGCGTTTCTCAGCATCAGGTTCTTCTGCGTCTTACCGTCGAGCCAATTGTTGTTGAAGTCGTTGACCACGCCCTCAGGCTCAAAGTCGAGCATCACCGTAGCGGTTTCATGCAAGCCGTCCCATTGCACCTGTTCGGTTACCAACTGGAAATCGGAGCCGATGAAAGTCACTTCATAGCGGTTGCTTTGTCCGATATGGCTGTCACCGATATGTTGGTAGCGCAGGTCGAGCGTCACCTGATACTGGTTGCCAACAGGTTCCACAGAAGCTATGGTGGCATACAGATGCGGCATACCACTCGAATAGACATAAGTATCAAAGAAACCATGCATATCAATGCCAGAGTATTGCGTCAATGCCTCACAGAGTTGCTCAGAGGTAGCAGTCTGGTAGGCATATTCGTCGAAATACTGACGCATGGCCGAAAGGAAGGTCTCGCGACCCATGTAGTTCATCATCGTATTGACGATGACCGCACCACGTTCATAGACTGCTTTTGTGTCGTAAGTCATATTAAGCGGCATGTTGTTGAGCGGCATCCAGTTTGCTGAAGAATTGCACCAGCTGTTGATGGTATTCACCAAAGCCGAAATCTCGTCTTGGAAAGCCTGCTCACCATAGACACCTGTTTGGTAGAAGATGCCCCAAAACTGGGCAAAGCCCTCGTTGAGCCACATATCACCTGCTTCGGCGCAGGTCACCTTGTTGCCCGACCACATGTGCGACAGCTCGTGCGCGAGATAGCTTTCACCTGTTGTATGACCGTCGATGATACTGGCGGCAAGGGCGATGTTGTCGGTGTGTTCCATGCAGCCCTTGCTCGTGCTGACGTAACCGATACGGTTGAAAGGATAAGGTCCAAGTGCCTGCTCCAAGGTGGAACAAATCTCCTGAATATGGACGAAAGTACCCGGCACGCTATTCATCTGATTCGGTTTGGCATAGACCTCAATCGGTATGTCGCGTTCGATGCCATGATAAGTGTCGGTCCAAACCTCGTAATTGCCCACAGCAAACGAGATGTGATAGGTAGAGATTTCCTGCGGGGTATTCCAATACCAGGTGGTGGTACCGTCACCGTTGTCGAAGGTGTTGATCAGGTTGCCGCCACAGATAGCCTTTTTGTCGTTGGTGACGGTGAGATAAAGGTCGTAAGTAGCCTTGTCGGTGAAGTTGTCCACGCAGGGGAACCAGGTCTTGCCTAAGTTGTGCGGCTGGCTCTCGAAGCCCACGCCGAGGTTATAGACATAATCGCTGCCCCACCATTCCACACCGCCCCAAGTCTCGCTGAAGGTCGAGCCACCATAGCGCACATCAAGGATGGCGCTTTCGTTGGCGGCGATAGNNCACGATGGTGGAGGTGGAAGCCGTAGTGGTAAAGTAGATGAAAGCCTCGCCTTGCAGGGTGCGGTTGGCAAAGTCGAAATCCCAGAGACGAATCTCATAGTGGTTCACGTCGATATTTTCGCCAGCAGTTTGGGCCTTCGCGAAGGGCGCCAGTAGGGTCAATAATAATAAGGATAGGAACAGTCTTTTCATAGTCTTATCATTGGGTTAGTGTAAATCGGTTCAGTTTGTATCGTATTGCTCACATGGAGCGCACGGTCGAGGATACGTATCTCGAACTTGATGGTGTCGTTAGGCGAGAAGGGATTCTGAACGGTTAACTTGTAGTCAATCGTCCCGCTGATGGCTTTAGGCTCTTCCGTATCGCGCAGCCGACGGAAGCGGGCGTTGAAAGTCACCGTGTCGTAAAGCACCAGCGTATCGGCGGGATTGGTAGGCACGTGGGGACTCAACAAAGGAGTCTTGACGAACACCCCGTTTTCCAGTTTCAGGTAGTCGACCACCATATTATAATAATGTGGGTCATGGAAGCCGAAGGGATAGAGCGTGTCGCCGTCGTCCAGGCCCAGGTCGCCGTCGCCGTCGGTATACGAGAACGAGACGACGCCCTCGCCGCTGAAGGTGCTGTCGGCATTGAATAGATAAGTGAAGCCCGTATAGTCAATCTGCGGCTCAACGGGATACTCCACCGGTTTCTGGCAGGCAGCCGCCAGCAGCAGCAACAGACTAAATGCTATCAAATTCCAAATTTTCATTCTTCACGTTTGAGGCGGTAAAAATACAACTTTTCGGGGAATCCGCCGCTGTTTTTCGACTACACAGAAAAAGGATTAGGATTATCGTTGATTTTCAACCTATTAACAGTTTTTGTTCAAAAAAATATCGTGGAAAAGTGTGGAAAAGTGTTGACATATCCACAAAAAACCTATCTTTGCAGCCTGTTTTGGCACGAAAAATGCCATAACAAGAACGAGCAGAATTCTATTTGATGCCGAATTTATATATCATATCAGGCTGCAACGGAGCAGGAAAAACCACCGCCTCACTGACGGTGTTGCCCGAGACCTTGCAATGCAAGGAGTTCGTCAACTGCGACGAAATCGCCAAGGGTCTCTCTCCGCTCAATCCCGACAGCGCCAAAGTCGCTGCAGGACGCCTGATGTTGACGCTCATCAAGAAGCATATCGCCGAAAAAGTTGATTTCGCCATCGAAACCACTTTAGCCGCCAAATCCTATCACTCACTTATCATCAAGGCTCGCGAGCAAGGCTATAAGACCAACCTTATCTATTTCTGGTTGCAAAGCCCCGAACTGGCCATCAAGCGCGTGGCGGAGCGTGTGAAGCACGGTGGTCATCATGTGGACGACGGCATTATCCGCAGGCGTTACAAAGCCGGCATCAAGAACCTTTTCAACCTCTACTGCCCTGTCGTCGACTACTTCCTGTTCATCGACAACAGCATCATGCCCTCTGAGGTCATTGCCGAGGGCAACATCAAATCCATCAAGTTTTACAATGAAGAAAAATTCAAAAAAATCAGACAATATGACAACAGTAACAGTGAATGCAAAGAAGAATGAAGTCTCATCCTTCACCAAGAAACTCATGGGAGGTCTCGACCTCTCGATGCAACGACTGCTCACAATGCGTTGCCGCCACAACGGTTCCTTCTGCTTCTGCGATGCTGATGGCAACATCTACACCGTGAAAGCCAAAGAAGTCAGGGCTCTGATGGAGCAAGAATAAGATTCCAAGATCACATAACAACATTCCCCACGAATTGCAGGACGACTGCGGTTCGTGGGGAATTTTGTTTTACCTTTGCAGCACGATAATACTATTACCTATGAAAAGAATCTCCCTCACACTCCTTGTTCTATTAGGCATGAGCCTGGCAAGCTTCGCCCAAATCGACGACCAACAACCCGAAACCGACCCCGTCATTGTGAACCGCATCAGCCAATGGCAGGACTTGAAGTTCGGCTTCATGATGCACTGGGGCATCTACGCCCAATGGGAAGTGGTGGAGTCGTGGTCCATCTGCAACGAGCCTTGGATCAACCGCGACGGAGCGGATTATTACCAATACAAGACCGATTACCAGAACCTTAACAAGACCTTCAACCCCAAGCACTTCGACCCGTCGAAATGGGCTGATGCTGCCAAGGAAGCAGGAATGAAGTATGTGGTCTTCACCACGAAGCACCACGACGGCTTCTGTATGTTCAACACCAAGGAGACCCCCTACTCCACCGTTGACCCCTCATGTCCGTTCTCCAAGAATCCCAAAGCCGACATCACGGGTGCGGTGGTCGATGCCTTCCGCGAGAAAGGCTTCTGGACAGGGCTCTATTTCTCCAAGCCCGACTGGCATTGCGACGACTACTGGGCGCACGAATGGGCCACGCCTGATAGAAATGTGAACTACGACCCGACGACTTACCCCGAGCGTTTTGAGAAATACAAGCAATTCACCCACAGACAGATAAGAGAACTGACACATAACTACGGCGACATCGACATCCTTTGGTTAGACGGAGGCTGGGTGCGTCCCGAATGGAGCGTGAACGAAGAGACGCGTCCCTGGTTAGGCTGTCAGGGATACATCCAAGACATCAATATGGCGGAAGTGGCCAACATCGCCCGTGAGAACAATCCCGACCTGATTATCGTCGACCGCTCGGTGGGTGGCAAATACGAGAACTACCAGACTCCCGAGCAGCAGGTACCCGACTCGCTCCTCCCCTATCCTTGGGAGACCTGCATGTCGATGGGCAACTCATGGTCTTATGTCTCGACAGACCAATACAAGAGCACCAACAAGCTCATCCACCTGCTTTGCGACATCGTCGCCAAGGGTGGCAATTTTCTGTTGAATGTCGGTCCCGATGCCGACGGTAACCTGCCCGATACCGCCCTGCGCCGCATGAAGGAAATCGGCCAATGGATGCAGGTGAATGGCGAAGCCATCTACGATACCCGTCCCATCTATCCCTACGCCTACGGCAAGTTCCGCTTCACGCAGAAGGGTGATAAGGTCTATGCCATCTACCTCCTGGACGAACAGGACACAACCGTAGAGCCGTCACATCGTGTCAGCCACTCCGTGCCCGACTCGTTCTGGTTTGATGGAAAGGGCATGAACCTGAAAACCGGTAAAATCAGGGTCTTGGGCAGCAAGAAGAAAGCGACCCTCCACAAAGACGTAGACGGTCGCTATCAAATTGATTATCAGAATGATTCAGAGATGCCTCACGCGGTAGTGTTTGAGATGAAGCTTACTTCCCAAAGCCGCCCAAAGCCGTATAAAGGTTGATAAGTCCCTGGATCATCTCATAGCGGTTCTGCACCTGTGAGAGCTGTGCCGAGAGTAACGACTCCTGTGCGGTAAGAACCTCCAAATAGGTGGTCGAGCCGTGGTTCATCAACTCGGTGGTGCCTGAATAAGCCTCCTGCAAAGCATTGACACGGATGTCGATGTGTCCGGCCTTCTCCTCTGCCGTCTCGATGGCTTTCTTGTATTGATACACCTCGCTGCCGGCGTTATAAAGGGTTTGCACAAATTCCAACTGTGCCTTCTCCTGATTGGCTTTGGCGTTGCGGAGTTGTGCCGTGAGCTGTCCGCCTTGGAGGATGGGCTGCGTCAACGAACCCACTGCCTGTGTAATGAGGCCAAGGGCATTGAACGTGCCACCAAAGCCGAACAATCCGTCGATGCTGAGCGTGGGATAGAACGACTGACACGCCTGTTGGGTGCTATAATAGGCGATTTCCATGTTGCGCTCGGCCATGCGGACATCGGGGCGGGCATTGAGCAAACGGACGGGCAAGCCGACATGAATCTGCTCAGGCATCTCAAATGCATCGAAAGTGGAACGCTCGATGTGGTGTGGCGGCTCGGCAAGCAACAAGCAGAGTGAAGCCTCCGTGGTGGCGATACTGTAGCGCAAGTCAACAATATCGGCACGCAAAGCCTCCAGCGAGGCTTGCATCTCATACACAGCCGGACTGTTGTAGGTACCAGCCTGGAATAAGGCGCGCGTAGTTTCATAGGACGCCTCATACAGTTTTTCTGTCGCTTCCGAAATCTCTAACTGACGGTCGAGCATCACCAAATTGTAGTAATAGTTGGCGATGTTGGCTGCCAAGTCCACCTGTACGGCCTGACGGTAATCCTCGTCGTAGGCGAGCTTGGCCTTGGCGGAACGGATTTGGCTTCGGGTCTGGCCGAAAATGCCCAACTGCCAGCTGGCCCTCACCGGAAGCTGAACGTTGTAGCTGCCGGCTCCACCTTGATACATATAGGTGGCATTCGGAGCGAACGACAAAGTGGGGGCATAGCCCCATTTGGCCGACATCACCTCGTTTTGCGCCTGCTCGATGGTGAGCTGTGCGCTACGCATGTCGGTGTTGTTGACCAAGGCCGTCTCGATGAGCTGCTGGAGCAAAGGGTCTTTGAAGACATCGCGCCAGCTCAAATCACCCATCGACATGGTGTCTTGTGAATCGACCACATCGCCCATGATGTTGTCTTGGACGGTGGCATCCGACTCGTATTTCTTATAGAGGTTGCAGCCTGGCAACAGCAGCAGGCCTGCGAACACCAAAATCAAATATCTTTTCATAGTGCTCATTCTTTCATTTATTCTACGTCTACTACTTCTCATTCATCATCTTTATCAGGAGTCAAACGCTCGTGAATGTTCTGGAACACGATATACA
>LXOW01298588.1_pt1 | contig 11765 bp, 9 predicted proteins | sample 1368591 | NCBI WGS metagenome assembly LXOW01 (sample SAMN04884650, study PRJNA319009) | bovine gut metagenome | isolation source: Cow rumen | host: Bos taurus | place: Italy: Legnaro (PD) | collected 2014-07-09
AATATATCCGTTCTCTGCTTTCGTTGTTATCGTATATGGCGACGGAGTGTATCTAATGTTATTACCATAGTTGCTAAATATTACTGTTTTACGTATATTTCCCTATCATAAAATCAGGAGAATGTGCCAAGTTGGTATTGACACATCCTCCATCTTTTTTGGCGGTTAAGTGATAGCTCCTTTACCTTACCTCCAACCCTTGCACATCATACATCTTCTCCCCGCTGTGGATGAGGTGTTATTTCATGTTCGATTGTAGGTCTTGTTGATATCATAGTCTACCAAGACGAACGCCTAACTTGAAATATGCGAAGTGGTCACAGTCCGTTTTATTACCCCACAACTCATAACCGACACCAAAAACGAACCTCTTCACTTCTCCGCCTATGCCTACTCGGAAGAATGCACTCAACGGAAGTTCATCATTGGTATTATACGAAGTTTTGTCACCATATGCATTTACAGCTGTAACATGTGTAACAAAAGAGAAGATAGGGCCTGCTGCTATCTCTGCTGTGGGGCGGAAAATTTCACTACGAACAGGAATAAAGACGCGTGTATCAATATAAACCGGCATTCTACATGTGCTAACAGACATTGATCCTCCATAAAGGTTCATGCCAGCAAATGCCGAGTTTATTCCTACTCCTCCTCCAAAGAATAAAAGATTGCCTATTTTGCTGCCGAAAATTGCATGGACATCAAATCCTCCTAAAACAGGATTCAGTGTAACAGAAGAGCCCGTTGCTGCTTTGGTGGATTCTTTACCAACTATTCCTGATGCTTCGAGGTAACATACAAAATCGGAAGGTCGCTTTTCTTTTATTGGTTCTTCTACATCTGGACTTGGAACACTTGCAGTCATTTCAGGAACAATCTCATATTCCTTAGGCATGGTCGGCTGCTTTTGTACTTGATTGAACATCTGCACTTCGCCATTCTGATATACAATCAGTTGTATTTCAGAAGTTGAGAGTACAAAAAGCGGACCATCAAGATTACTAATCTTGCGATACTTGACATTATCCGCACTCACTTCTTCAATTTTGGACTCGATGCGTTTGCTGTCTCGTGTAACGATTATGTCCTGTGAGAACACTACGATTGCCATAAGGCTGGCAATAGATAAGAGAAATAACTTTTTCATTGTAATCGAATTAGACCTGTGAACAGGAAGTTTATATTGTGGTTTACATATATACATAGAAAAGCGTGAAGTCCAATTGGTCTTCACGCTAACTGAGGGCTTCGCAATCCCTGTAACTGGTAGAAAAACAACCGACGTCCACGCCCGATATGTAAACCCTCCCACCCATAAGACGGGCGAGGACGATGTATATACATATCCACGAGGACATTCATTGTTGCTGTTACGACCAGTTACGAAATGTTGCGAAGATTCCAGTTAGTCGCAAACAACGTCAATAAACGCCTTTTTATGTCACCGCTTTGTTACGCTGTCGGTGCCAGCGATAGGTCTAAAAAACCTTTGCGGCTGCAAAGGTACGAAATAAATCTGATATTTGCAAGTCGGATATGAAGATTTTTTGCAAACAGCCACAAGAAAGTGTCGTTTTATTTGGATATTTCGAAAAATTGTTGTATCTTTGCAACGGAAAACCATTATAACGCTTAAGCCATGTGAGCGGAGTAGGGACAATTGCTGTCACGAATCTCGCATCACAACCCAGACAAAGCGCAAATTATGACAAAAGAAGAAACATACCGAACTCTCCTGCCGCAGTTGCAGGCACTCGTGGCCGGCGAGACCGACCGGATAGCCAACATGGCGAACATCGCGGCGGCTCTGCATGAGGCCTTTCATTTCTGGTGGACGGGTTTTTACCGCGTGGAGGGCAACGAGCTCGTTCTGGGTCCGTTTCAGGGACCGATAGCCTGCACGCGTATCCCTTATGGCCGCGGCGTATGCGGTACGGCGTGGCAGCGTGGGGAGACAGTGGTGGTGCCGGACGTGCACCAGTTCGCCGGACACATTGCCTGCTCGAGTGCCTCCAACAGCGAGATTGTGGTTCCCATCCGCCGTGGCAGCGAGATAATTGCCGTGCTGGATATCGACAGCACGGATTTCAACACCTTTGACGACATCGACCGTCAGTATTTGGAGCAGATACAGTTATGACAATAATCTTTGATCTGGACGGCACCCTGCTCAATACGATTGACGATCTGGGCTACGCGTGCAACTATGCGCTGGAGCGTACGGGTTTTCCCACGCACCCGATAGAGGCCTATCCGGCCAAAGTGGGCAACGGCATCAACAATCTCATCCGTCGTGCCTTGCCGGAATCGCAACGCGCGGAAAATATAGTATTGCGCGTGCGCGAACACTTCGTGCCATATTACAACCAGCACAACTGCGACTACACGCGTCCGTATGACGGCATACCCGAACTGCTGGCGGCACTCAAGGCGCAGGGACACCGGCTGGCCGTCGCCAGCAACAAGTACCAGGCTGCCACCGAGAAGATTGTCAACCATTTCTTTCCCGGGGTGTTTGACGTCATCCTGGGCGAACGGGCAGGCGTGGAGCGCAAACCCGATCCGCAGATCGTGTTCGATATCTTGAACCGCTTGAACAAATCCGATAATGTCCTGTACATAGGCGACAGTCTGGTGGATTACGAGACGGCAAGAAATGCCGGAGTCCCGTTCGTAGCCTGCTCGTGGGGCTTTGTGCCGCGCGAGACGCTTGTGGCTGCGGGAATAGCCGCTATTGTTGACCGACCGGAAGAATTAGTGTCCTTATCAAGCGGATGGTAATAACTCTGCTTTGCGCCAGAACATAATATGTCCTATTCGTTTGCCGCATATCTCCCGTATTACCGCCGTAACCTGCGGCTGGCTTTTCCTGTCATGCTCACCCAACTCGGTGCTGCATTGGTCGGACTGTTTGACACGATTATGGTCGGGCACTACGGCACAACGGATCTGGCGGCGGTCAGTTTCTCCAATGCCATGTTCTTCACCGTCATGGTGTTTGCGATGGGTGCGTTGATGGCAGTCACGCCGGTTGTCAGCTATGCGATGGGTGCCGGCGAGGGTAGGGAGCGTATAGCCGCACTGCTGGCTAACGGATTGGGGTTCACGCTGCTTGTGTCGCTGCTCGTACTGGTGCTGCTTGTGCCATGTATTCCGCTGCTGCATTTGTTCGGCCAGGAGCCGGATGTCGTTCAGTGCGCCCGTCCGTATTACGTGTATATCGTGCTCTCCATTGTGCCGTTCTTGTTCTTCTGCCTCTTCAAGCAGTTTCTGGAAGGTCTGGGCAACACCACGGTGGCTATGGTTATCACTGTGGCATGCAATATGCTGAATATCCTGCTCAACTACGTTTTTATCTACGGTCATTGGGGCGCTCCGGCTATGGGTGCCGCCGGTGCGGGACTGGCTACGCTTATTGCCCGTACGCTCACAGCCGTCAGCTTTGTCATCGTCCTTATGTGGCGGAGGCGCTGGAGGCAGTACGTCGTACTTGTCCGCCGTGAAATGCTTAGTTGGAGCGAGGTGAAGCGTCTCATAGGTATAGGTGTGCCTATCGGTATGCAGTCGTTTGTCGAGGCGTTTCTCTTCACCTCCTCGTTCGTTATCATTGGTTGGATCAACAAGGAGTCTCTGGCTGCCCACCATATAGCCAATCAGTTGGCTGACCTGACCTTCATGCTTGCTCTGGGGATAGGTGCTGCTACCACCATCCGCGTTTCGTATCAGTTGGGTAGCGGTGACCTGCAGGCTGTTCGTATGGCGAGCCGTGCCTCCGTTCATCTGTGTCTGTTGATGAACACGATAGGCGCCGCACTGATGATCTCGCTCCGCAATTATCTGCCGTACATCTTTACCGACGATGCCGAAGTGATTGACTTAGCCGGCCCGTTGATTCTGATAGCCGGACTGTTTCAGTATGCCGACGGCCTGCAGTGTATCGGCGCAGCCATGCTTCGCGGCATTCAGGACGTGCGCGTGCCGATGGTCATAGCCTTCCTCGCATATATAGGGGTGGCTTTGCCTTTGGGCATAGTCCTCACGTTCCCGTTAGGCATGGGGGCCAAGGGAATGTGGATTGCGTTCGTCATGGGCCTGGCTATTCCGGCGGTGTTCTATCACATCCGCTTTCACCGGCAGCTGGCTGAACTGACTAATAAGAAAAAGAAATAAATCTCCACTCGCCGTTGACGGGCTTTACGCCTGCACGATGCGTACAATGAGGTCAATCGCCTTGAGCATCGACGGGATAGGCAGGTACTCATAGCGGCTGTGGAAGTTCTCGCCTCCGGCAAAGATGTTCGGGCAGGGCAGCCCCTCGAACGACAGTCGCGCTCCGTCCGTGCCGCCGCGTATGGGTTGCACCTTGGGTGTGATACCTGTCTCCTGCATGGCTTTCTCCACGCGCTCCACCACGTGCATTACCGGCTCGATTTTCTCACGCATGTTATAGTACTGGTCGCGGATGTCAATCTCCACAGTGCCTTCACCGTACTCGCGGTTGACCTTGCGAACCAGATGCTCCAGTTCGCGTTTGCGGCTCTCGAAACGTGCACGGTCGTGGTCACGGATGATATATGTGAGCGTTGTTTCCTCCACAGTACCCTGCATGCCTGTCAGATGGTAGAAACCCTCATAGCCTTGCGTGTGCTCGGGCGTTTCCCAACGTGGCAGCATAACGGCTATCTGGAATGCGATACGCATGGAGTTGACCATCTTGTGGTAGGCTGCACCCGGATGCACGTTCACGCCGTGCACCTTGATCGTGCAGTAGGCGGCGTTGAAGTTCTCGTACTCCAGTTCGCCTATGGCGCCTCCGTCCATCGTGTAGGCGAAATCCGCACCGAATGCCTTGACATCAAAGTGGTCGGCACCCTGACCGATCTCCTCGTCCGGCGTGAAACCGATACGCAGCTTGCCGTGCTTGATTTCCGGATGCGCAATCAGGTACTCGCAGGCACTGACAATCTCGCATATACCTGCCTTGTCATCCGCACCGAGCAGCGTCTTGCCGTCAGTGACGATGATATCCTGACCGATATAGTGCTTTATCTCCGGGAACTTGGCGGTCTCCAGTACAATGTTCTCCTGCTCGTTGAGCACGATATCGTTGCCGTCATAGTTCTGCACAATGCGTGGCTTGATATGCTTGCCGCTGGCGTCCGGTGCGGTGTCCATGTGCGCAATCAAGCCGATGACGGGCGCATTGTCCGTGTTAGCCGGCAGGGTAGCCATTATATAGCCGTTACTGTCCAGGCTGACTTCCTGCAGACCGATGCTGCGTAGCTCATCGGCAAGGTAACGGGCAAACTCCATCTGTCCGGGAGTGGAGGGCGTCAGGTTGGTCAGGTCATCGCTCGTTGTGCAGAACGACACGTATTTCAGAAATCGGTCAATCGGGTTGGTCATAGTACGATATTCATTTTTTCAGGTTTTCCCTGTATGTATGCAAGTATATTGTCTTCAATATTATGGCACATGGCTATGCGTCCTTCCCACGTGCCTGTGCCGGTATGGGGTGACAGAACCACATTGTCCATCCGCAGCAGTTCGTCCGTAATCTTTGGCTCGTGCTCGTACACATCCATTGCGGCGCCGGCGATAATGCCGTTCTGCAGCGCGTGAACCAAAGCCTGTTCGTCCACATGTGCGCCGCGTGCCGTATTGATGAGGTACGCACTGCGCTTCATCATTCCTAACTCCTGTTGGCCGATCAGGTGGTGCACCTCAGGCGTATAGGGTAGGTTGAGCGAAACGAAATCGCTGTCTTGCAGAACGGTCTGGAAATCCGCGTATGTGGCGTTATACTGCTTCTCGATGCTCTCCGGCAGCCGGTGGCGGTTGTGATAGACTATCCTCATTCCGCTTGCCGCTGCGCGACGTGCCAGTGCTTGCCCTATGCGTCCCATGCCTATGATACCCAGGGTCTTGCCGTACAGCGACTGGCTGAGGTTGTTCATCACCGCCATGGGCTGGCATGTACCGTTGCGCAGGGCGCGGTCGAACTCGCTCACACGTCGTGCCACGTCTATCATCAGGGCAAACGCCAGCTCGGCGGTAGGCTCTATCACCGCTTGAGGCGTGTTCGTCACGCGTATGCCTCGTGCGCGGCAGGCGTTGAGATCGATGTTGTTGTAGCCTGCGCCGAAATTGGCTATCAGCCGGAGTCCGGGCGCTGAGGCTATCGTCTCTGCCGTCACAGGCTTGTCGAAGGTGCTCACCAGTATATCCGCCTCGTTCAGCGGCGCATACAGTGTATGCTCGTGGAGCCGTGTCAGCCCCTCGGCAGGCAGTTCGGTGGTGAAAGCGATACGCATGCTTACTCGGTGGCCGGGGTGTCAATAGGTTGTGTCAGTGTGTCCGTCGGCTGCAGCATCAGCGTGTCAGTCGGGATGGCAAGACTGTCCATAAGGAGCGAGTCGGGCATCATGCCGAGTGTGTCAGGCGGTACAGGCTCGTGCTTGCGCAGCATGGTGATTGTTCCGTCAGTCGATGCAACGACTACTGCCGTGTCGCCCAGCGTGCAGGGGGTGGTGAGCAGGCTGTTGCCTGCCTTGTGCTGCCACTTGGGCTCACCTGTCCGTGCATCCAGTGCGATGACCAGACCGTTCTTGGTGGTCACAAATAGCGTGTTGCCATCCACTATGAGTTGTGAGGGCGCGCAGTCGTAGCCGTAACCGGCATCGGTTGCCCAAAGCAGTGTGTCGGCTTTGAGGTCGATGGCGATAATCGTGTCCTGTGTCGTCTTGGCGTAAAGGATGGAGTCGTTCATTCCCAGCGACTCGCGTACTGCCCAGCGGTCGGTACGCAGGTTCACGGTTCCCGAGTCGGCATTCAGTGCAGTCAGATAACCGTCCGGCGCTACTATATACACGCGCTTGTCATCGCAGCACGGCGTAACGGCTGCAGGCGACAGGCGGTAGTCCGTCGAGTCGTTGCTCCATTGCCACAGCAGTTTGCCTTTGCGTTTGTCCAATGCGTAGAACTTGCCGTCCCATGCACCGACGAATATCTTGTTCTTGTATACAAGCGGCTTGGCTATGCAGTAGTTGCCCAGCCCGCGGTAGGTCCATACGGGTGCGCCGGTCATGAGCTTGAGCGCGTAGAAGCAACTGTCCGAACTGCCGACATAGACCATGCTTCCGTCAATGGTGACGGAGCCGGTTATGGGCTTGCCCAGTTTCTGACGCCACAGCGGTTTGCCGTTGTCCACTGATAGACAGTATATCGTTCCGTTGGCGCAGGCGAATACGACGCGTCCGTCTTTGATGTCCGATGACCCGACAATACGGCCGGTTGTCTTGTAGCGCCATAGGATACGTCCGTTGGTTATGTCCAGGGCGTAGAACGTACCGTTGTCGTCACCGATATAGATACGTCCGTAGCGCTCGGCAGGAGCGGCGTAGAAGGATGCGGGTAATTGGCGTGTCCACTCGGCTACCACCAGCGAGTCGCTGTCATTGACAGCATATGAGGGGAGCAGGGTGGTGTCCGGCTCGGGGAACTCGCGGCGCTTGAGTTGCAGACTGAACTTGGGCCTTACCGAACCCTGCCAGTTTGTCTTGGGGGCATTCGCTCCAGGGATGACGCGTTCGCTGAATTGGATATTTGCATCGTCAATCTCAACGATGGTGTATCCGGTGTTCCCTTCTTCGTCGGGCAGCGTCGAGCGGCATATCACATTGTCTATTCCGTCAACGGTCTGCTGCTGGCTGACATGTTTGTGACCGCTGATGACCACCTGGGTGTTGTACTGGCGGAGGATGTTCGTCAGGTCGTACCAGTTGTCCGTCTCACCGTTGCAGAGCGGATAGTGCGTGAGCACGAACGTGGGTTGTGTGCCCAACGAGTCCAGCCATTGGCGCAGCCATAGTGTGTCCTGGGGCGCTATATGTCCGTCGGACATGTGCATGACGGGCGCACTGTTCAGACCGAGGAAAAGCATTCCGTCTCTGTTCAGCACGAACCGTACGGAGTCAAACACCGTTTTCAGGTCCTGCAGTGCCGAACGGCTCCACATCGTCTCATGGTTGCCCGACGTTACGTAATACGGCAGCTCGGTCGATTCCAGCAATTCGCGTACGCGTACCAGTGCTATCGAGTCGCCGTCCTCGGTCATGTCACCGGCGTGCAGGATAAAGTCCACCTGCTGGCTGCGTACATCCTCGGCGCAGAGTGCCATGTTCAGCAAGGCCTCGCCGGGAACTTCGCGTGGGGTGATCAGCATCGTGTCGCGCTGCGTAAGGCTGTCGCGCGTCTGTAGGGTGTCGTACACTATCTCCGGCGCACTGACATGCGTGTCTGTCAGCACTGCAAAACGTACAGGTGCAGCGGACAGGGAGAGGGTTAACCAACTGGCTACAATCAAGTAAAAATGTTTCATGTATGTGTGTGTCTTTTTATCTGTTTTGTTATGGTCCTTCAGGCAGTACGGCTCTATTCAAGCAGCATGTCGAATCTCTTCTTGAATTCGCTCAGATACGGGTTCTGCTCGTGCAGGACGTTGTATTTCTCTTCGGCTGTAAATGCCCGTCGTGCTACCATGTTCTCTGCTACAACGGTTTGTAGCTGCAGGTAGTCGTTCTGTAGTGCGTCACGCAGGATGGTCAGTATCTGCCTGCTGAATTTCTTGAACTCCTCCTCCTGCCACGGGTTGACGAAGGTCACTTGTGCGGTGTGGTCGTCGATCATTGTCGGCCGGTGGGCGTCGAGCATGGCCACAAGGCGCTGTTCTTTCTTGAACGTAGCTTTCAGACCAACCCACGCGCCGTTAAGTTGGTCTGCCGTAAAAGGGCTGTTACGCTTCTCTTGTACCGGTTGTGCAGGAGCTGCGGTACCGGCCGTTGCACTCGCCGGAGTAGGGATGTTCGTCCCGTTTATAGTAGGTATGTTCGGCAGGTTCGGAATGTTCGGCATCTGCGGAACGGCTTGTGCCGGTTTCGGTTGTGGCGCCTGCACTTGTACTAGTGCTTGCGGTTGCGGCGCAACTGCGGTCTTTGTGCCTTCAGGTGCCGCCGGTTTTTGCTCTTTGCCCAGCGCTGCTTGTGGCGCGGCTACAGGCTGTGTGCTCTGTACCTGCTGCTGGCTGTTGATGGTGGCTAAGCGGATAAGCAGCAGTTCCACTGTCAGACGTTTGTTCTTCGATGTCCTGTATGCCGTTTCCGCATCCACAATCGTGTTCAACGCCTTGAATATCCACACGGCCGGTGTATAGGCGGCCTGCTGTTTGTAATGCTGGCGGATGGCGTCGCTCGTCTCGATGAGTTGGATGGTTGCCGCGTCGTGCGATACGAGCACATCCCTCAGGTGCTTGGCCAGGCCGCTCATGAAGTTGCCGGCATCAAAACCTTTGTTCAGTACCTCGTTCAGCAGAAGCAGTGCGCCCTTCACATCGCCTTTCAGACTCATGTCCGTCAGCCGGAAGTAATACTCCGTGTCCAGCACGTTCAGCACTTCGATGGCACGCTCGTAGGTGATCGTTTCGCCGCAGAATGCCACCAGCTGGTCGAAGATGCTCAGCGCGTCACGCATGCCGCCGTCGGCTTTCTGCGCAACCACGTTCAGCGCATCCTCCGTCGCGTTGATGCCTTCCTGCGAGGCGACGTATTGCAGGTGATGGATGATGTCCGCTACGGTTATCCGCTGGAAGTCATACACCTGGCAGCGGCTCAGTATGGTCGGCAGCACCTTGTGCTTCTCTGTTGTGGCAAGGATGAATATCGCATACGAAGGCGGCTCCTCCAGAGTCTTCAGCAGCGCGTTGAACGCACCGGCACTCAGCATGTGCACCTCGTCGATGATATACACGCTGTACTTGCCTATCTGCGGCGGGATACGCACCTGGTCTATCAGGTTGCGGATATCCTCCACGCTGTTGTTCGACGCTGCATCCAGCTCGTGGATGTTGAACGACCGCTGCTCGTTGAATGCCGTACACGACTCGCATTGGTTGCAGGCGTCGTGCGTTGCTGTCGGGTTCAGACAGTTGATGGTCTTGGCGAAGATGCGCGCACAGGTCGTCTTGCCCACACCGCGCGGACCGCAGAACAGGTACGCGTGCGCCAGCTTGCCCTGACGGATGGAGTTGCGCAAGGTCTCTGTCAGCGCATGCTGGCCTACCACGCTTTCAAATGTGCTCGGACGATATTTGCGTGCCGAAACGATATATCTGTTGCTTTCCATAACTATCACTCCACAATAAGCACACAAAATTACGAAAAATATTTTATATTTGCAAATTTTATCCGTATTATTTATAAAAAACTTCTATTCTTGCAAAAAATACGCCAATCTCTTGCAAATACAAAATGTTTTTTGTATCTTTGTAACCGAAATATGTGTGCTTTTGCACTCGTCAATGAAATATTGTTAACTCTATACATTCACTTAAACTTTTATTTGTATGAAAAAGCTGAACATTATCCCGACCATCAAGGATGGTATCGCATTGGCTTTTGTTAATTATCTGAGCCTTATTGCTGTTGTTGTGCTGTATGTGCTGACTATCTGGATTCCGTATCTGAACGTAGGGACCACAATCGCTATGGCCTCGCTGCCCGCAGAGATGGCCAAGGGCAAGGTTATCAACCCGCTGTTCATCTTCGACGGCAAGTATCGCAAGAACATGGGTGAGTTCTTCATCCTCATTGCGCTGGAAGTCGGAGCTATTCTTCTGGGCTTGATCTTTGGTATCATTCCCGGTCTGGTACTGGGCGTGGCATGGATGTTTGCCGAAGTTCTGTTCGTTGATAAGGATATGAACGCTCTGGATGCGATCCGCGAATCGAACCGTATCACCTACGGCAACAAATGGCGCATTGTAGGCGCGTTGTGCCTTGTGGGAGTATGTGTGGGCGTTATTTGTGGTATCATCAAGGCCCTGTTCGGTATAGGTGATGTCAGCTGGCTGATTACTATTGGTGCTGTTATCACGTGCATCATTGATATTTGTGTAGAACCGATTATCCTTGGCATACAGGCTTCTATCTACAAGCAGCTCACTACCGGTGAGTTCGTTGGCGAGGCAGAGGCTCAGGCTGCACCTGCTCCTCAAGTACCGGCTGCTCCTAAGGCAGAAGCACCCGCTGCACCCAAGGCAGAAAAACCTGCTCCTAAGGATGAGGCTCCGGCTGCAAAGGCTGAATAATCTTCGTAGGGCATTATGAAATAATGTATAAATTCCGGCAATTGCTTGCAAAAGCCGGAATTATTTTGTAAAATGATAGGCAAATATATTCCATCCCTGCGTCTGCGTACCTTGCCGCTGTCTTTGTCGGGAATCATTCTCGGCAGCGGCTTGGCGTCAAAAGGTCTTCAGTCATCGTTCGACTGGTTTGTGTTCGGTTGGGCGGTGCTGACCACTCTGTGCTTGCAGATTCTCAGCAACCTCTCCAACGAACTGGGCGATGCACTCAAAGGAACGGATGCCGGACAGCAGGGCAGGGCAGCATACGGATTGCAGGCAGGCACGGTCACTCTGCAGGAGATGAAGCGGATGATTGTCGTTTTCATCTTCCTGAGTATTGTGTTCGGCATGGCGCTGGTGCTGACGGCGTTCGATACGTTCTTTTGCATCCGAAGTCTTGTGTTCCTGGGCTTAGGCGCCTTGGCCATCATGGGGGCAATGACTTACACTTTGGGCAGGCATAACTATGGCTACAAGGGGCTGGGTGACCTCGGAGTGTTCCTGTTTTTCGGACTATTGAGCACGATGGGCAGTTTCTACCTTCAGACGAAGACCATGACCGCCGAGGTCGTTCATGCGGCGG
>LXOW01166140.1_pt2 | contig 11763 bp, 4 predicted proteins | sample 1368591 | NCBI WGS metagenome assembly LXOW01 (sample SAMN04884650, study PRJNA319009) | bovine gut metagenome | isolation source: Cow rumen | host: Bos taurus | place: Italy: Legnaro (PD) | collected 2014-07-09
TAGCCCAGGTCGCCGATGCGCTTCAGCAGGGGCTTCAGCTCTACGTTCACTATCTTCTTGATGGCATCGAGGTCGAGCTGGTCGAAGGTGATAATCTCGTCGAGACGGTTCAGGAACTCCGGCGAGAACTGCTTCGACAGGGCCTTCTGCACAATGCTACGGGCATGTTCGCGGTCTTTCTCGTTCATGGCCAGGCCAATGTTGCCCGCCGTGAATCCCACGCCTCGCCCGAAGTCCTTCAGCTGTCGGGTACCGGCATTGGAGGTCATAATGATGACGCTGTTGCGGAAATCCACGAACCGTCCGTTGCCGTCGGTCAGCCTGCCCTCGTCAAGCACCTGCAGCAGCAGGTTGAACACGTTGCCGTGAGCCTTCTCTATCTCGTCGAGCAGCACGATGCTGTAGGGCTTGCGCCTGACGCGCTCCGTCAACTGGCCACCCTCCTCGTAGCCCACATAGCCCGGAGGGGCGCCGATGAGACGGCTGACATTGAACGACTCGGTATATTCTGACATATCCACACGGATGAGGGCATCGGGGGAGCCGAACATAAACTCTGCCAGCTTCTTGGCGAGGTAGGTCTTGCCGACGCCCGTGGGTCCCAGGAACATGAACGCGCCGATGGGATGGTTGGGGTCTTTCAGCCCCACGCGGTTGCGCTGTATGGCACGCACCATCTTGTCGATGGCGGCATCCTGCGCGATGACGGCCTGCTTCAGCTCACCGGCCATACCCTTCAGGCGTATGCCCTCGCTCTCGGCCATCCGCTGCACGGGCACGCCGGTCATCATCGACACCACGCTGGCCACCTCCTCCTCGGTCACCGTCTGGCGGTCGTCGCTGTTGCCGCTCTGCCATTGCTCCGTCAGGGCGGCCAGCTCTGCCTCCAGCTCCGTCTGACGGTCTCGATAGCTGGCGGCCAGCTCGAAGTTCTGTCCCCTGACGGCTGCCTGCTTGCGGTCTTTCACGCGCTCCAGCTCTTTTTCCTTCTCGGTAATCTCCGGCGGTATGATACCATTTTTAAGATGTACGCGCGAGCCTGTCTCGTCCATGGCATCGATGGCCTTGTCGGGAAAAGCACGGTCGGCAATGTAGCGTTCTGTCAATTTGACACATGCCATGATGGCATCGTCAGTAAATTCCACATGGTGATGCCGCTCATAGCGGTCCTTGATGTTGTGCAGGATGGTGAGCGTCTCCTCGGCGGTGGTGGGTTCCACGATGACCTTCTGGAAACGTCGCTCCAGGGCGCCGTCCTTCTCGATGGAGTTTCGGTACTCGTCGAGCGTGGTGGCACCGATACACTGGATGGTGCCTCGTGCCAGGGCGGGCTTCATGATGTTGGCGGCATCCATGGCCCCAGCCGAGCCGCCGGCACCAATGATGGTGTGAATCTCGTCGATGAAGACAATGAGGTCGTTGCTCTGCTCAATCTCCTTCAGCAGCGCCTTGATGCGCTCCTCAAACTGTCCGCGGTATTTCGTGCCGGCCACGAGGCCCGTCATGTCGAGGCTGACGATGCGCTTGCCGAAGAACATGGGCGAGCACTTGCGCTGTGCGATGAGCTGTGCCAGTCCTTCCACGATGGCACTCTTGCCCACGCCGGGCTCGCCGATGAGGATGGGGTTGTTCTTCTTGCGGCGGCCCAGTATCTCCAGGACGCGCTGAATCTCGCGCTCACGCCCCACGATGGGGTCCAGCTTGTTTTCGATGGCAGCCGTTGTCAGGTCGGTCGAGAAGTTGTCCAGCACGGGCGTCTTGCTCTTCTGTTTCTGTGCGGTCTGCGTCTTCGAGGTGGTGTTTCCGCCTCCTGCCGCTCCCTCTGCCGAGGTGCCTTCGTCGTATTCTTCCTCGTCCTCATCGGGCAGGCTGATGCCGCTGCGCGGCGATTGTCGGGCCTTCAGCAGGCTCAGTACGTCGTCGTAGTTCATGTCGTTTTGTTCCAGTATTTGTTTGGCTCCGTTGTTTACTTGGTCGTGCAGGATGGCCAGCAGCAGATGCTGCTCGTCCACGCGCTGCTGCCGCTGTGTGCGTGCTTCGAGCACCGCCAGCTTCAGGATGTTCGATGCCCGCTCGTTGAGCACCAGTTCGCGGGTGTTCAGTGGTCTCGTTATGTCATCTTGTCGCACCTTCGACTCCAGGTCGTACTTCAGCTGCGGGATATTGAGCCGCAGGCGACGGAACACGTCGATGACGGGGCCCTCCTGCATCCTCAGCAAGCCAAGCAGCAGATGCTCAGGGCCAACGGAGCTTGAGGCCAGGCGGGCTGCTTCCTCCCTGGAGAAGGAGAGTATTTCAGAGACTTTCGGTGAAAACTGACTTGTCATTCGGTTCTTTTTACCTTCATTATATACAAAAAGAGTATCAGCAAAAGGCGTGCCAACTGTAAAAGACGCGCAAATGTTTGGCAGAACGGAAAAAAAATGTTACTTTTGCCAGCAGAAACTAAAACAAACAAAACATTCGTAGCAATGAAACGATTTCTTACTGCCTTTCTGCTGTCATCGGCAGCCGTGGCGATGTGTGCACAGACGGCCCGGCAATTCACAGTGAACATCACGCCCGACGGGGCATCGAACATGGTGGCCTACCTGCCCGAGCACCCCACGGGACGCGCCGTGGTGACCCTGCCCGGCGGCGGCTACAGCCATCTGGCCATGCAGCATGAGGGGCACGACTGGGCACCGTGGTTCAACGAGCAGGGCATCGCCTGCTTCGTCCTCACCTACCGTATGCCCAAGGGCGACCGCACCATCCCCCTGAGCGACGCACAGACGGCCATCCGCACCGTGCGCGACTCTGCCCTGGCCTGGGCCGTCAATCCCCTCGACGTGGGCATCATGGGCTCGTCGGCGGGCGGGCACCTGGCATCGGCGGTCTGCACCCATAGCGAGTTCGACTGCCGTCCCGACTTCAGCATCCTCTTCTATCCCGTCATCTCCATGAACCAGCGCGACTCCCACAAGGGGTCGTGCGTGAACTTCCTCGGCGAGGAGGGAGCCAAGGACGAGGCACTGGTGAAGGAGTGGTCCAGCCAGAATGTCGTGCGCAGCCACCTGACACCCCCGGCCATCATCCTGACGAACAACGACGACGGTGCCGTGCCGCCGGTGACCAACGGCGTGGCCTACTATTCGGCCATGCGGCGCGCCGGCAACCACTGCTCGCTCTTCGTCTATCCCTCCGGGGGCCACGGCTTCGGCTTCCGTCCCACCTACGCCTATCACGACCAGATGCTCTCCGACCTGCGGGCATGGCTACGGCAGCTGCCCAGCCATCCGCGAGGCGCACGCCGCGTGGCCTGCATCGGCAACAGCATCACCCACGGCTCGGGCATCGACATGCAGGAGCAGAAGGGCTACCCCGCACAGCTGCAACGGCTGCTGGGCAAGAACTTCATCGTGAAGAACTTCGGCGTGGGCGCACGCTGCATGATGAGCACCAGCGACCATCCCTACATGCAGGAGCTGGCTTGGCGCGACGCGAAGGCCTTCCTGCCCGACATCGTCATCATCAAGCTGGGCACCAACGACTCGAAGGACTATCAGTGGAACCAGGAGCAGTATGAGCGCGACTACCAGGCCATGCTCGACACGCTCAAGGCACTGCCCTCCCACCCTATTATATATATGTGTACCCCCATCAGGGCTTTTGCCGACAAGTGGGGCATCACCGAGCGCGTCATCACCGAGGGTGTCATACCCTCCATCCGCAAGCTGGCCGCGAAAAACGGCCTGCAGGTCATCGACCTGCATGAGGTGGTGACCGACAGCAAGCTGATGACCGCCGACGGCATCCATCCCAACGACAAGGGCGCGGCACGCATGGCCGAGGCAGTGCGCGACGTGCTGAAGCCCCGCAAGCAGCTCTATACGCCTGAAGACCTGCGCAGCATGAACCTGCAGAGCGACACCTCGCTGTGGAGCCTGAAGCGCAGCATGGAGACCGACGACCTCATCCTCCTGTGGCAGCGTGGCTTTGGCAGCGACCCCGCCAATCCCCCCATGCTCGAGGGCAAGCCGATGGCCTTCGACGCCAGGCTGCTAAGGGACAAGGTGCAAGAGTTCTACGACTACTACCGCGACACGCTACAGTTCACCACCAGCACGTCGAAGGCCGAGCGCTACAAGATGATGGTCATGGTGAACTACTCGCTCGACGGCACGGCCTACGGCGGCACCTACGACAACTTCATCGGGGCACTCTGGGTGGCCCCCAATCGCATACAGGACAAGACGATGAACTGCATGGCGCACGAGCTGGGACACTGCTTCCAGCTACAGAACATGGCCGACAGCGTCAGCGACTGCTGGGGAGGCTCCGGCTTCTTCGAGATGACGTCGCAGTGGATGCTCTGGCAGGTGAACCCCAACTGGCTGCGCGACGAGAACTACCACTTCGAGGCCTTCAAGAAGCTCACCCACAAAGCCTTCCTCCACATTGACAACATCTATCACTCGCCCTACGTGCTGCAGTGGTGGAGCGACCTGCACGGCAAGCCCTCCATCGCCCGACTCTACCACAACGGAAAGCGGGGCGAGGATCCCGTCATCACCTACAAGCGCCTCTACGGACTCACACAGAAACAGTTCTGCGACGAGATGTTCCTGGGCTACCAGCACCTGCTCAACTTCGACTTCCAGCACGCCCGCCGCGAGACGCGCCCCTACGCCTGCACCTTCGCCTCAGCCGTGACACAGACTCCCGGAGGCTGGTTCACGCCAAAGGACACCCTCGAAGCCTACGGATTCAACGCCATCCCCCTCGACCACCTGCTCAACAGCACAGCGGCACCCAAGAAACTGAACCTGAAGCTGAAAGGCTCTGACGGTCAGCTGCACTACGGCTTCGTGGCTGTCACTGCCAACGGGAAGAGCATCTACAGCCCCGTGAACGCCAAAACCTTCGTCCTGCCTGCCCAGCAGGCACTCAGCCACCTCTACCTTCTGGTCATGGCCGCACCCAGGCAGCACGAGATGCTTGGCTGGGAGAGCAAGCCCGCACAGTTCCCCTATAAATACAACCTCACCGCTACCTATTAAATCTCATTCATAATGAAACGTTCAACACTTACCCTATTGATCAGTCTAATCCTGGTCTTTCAGGCTTCTGCCTACAAGAAACAGTCGGTCGACATCACCGTGAACGGCAAGCAGAGGAATATGGTTGTCTTCACGCCTAACACGCTGCCGGCCAAATCGCCACTGTTCATCGTCACGCACGGAATGAACCAAAGTCCTGAATACCAGTATGACTCAGATAAGATGTATGAGATGGTCGATACAGCCAAGTTTGTCATCACCTACCTGCGTAGCGACGGCAACACATGGGACGTCGGCGGCACATCAGACCAGAACTTCGTCACCAAGACCATCGATGAGATGGCAAGCCGTTTCGACATAGACACCGACCGTGTGTATTGGTCGGGCTTTTCGATGGGGTCTATGCTCATACACCATTGCATTGCCAATATGCAGGACAAGATTGCAGCCTTTGCCCCGACAAGCGGCATCCAGTTCTCCGAGCAGCCTTGGAACAACTGCAAGAAGCCCGTCAACCTGTTGGAGTGCATTGCCTACGGCGACGATGTGTTCGGCTATGAGCAATATGGCATTCATGCCTATATCGAGAACTATGCCAAGCACGACAACCACACCCGCTATTCCAAGACAACCGGCTACAAGCCCATCAGCAGCAGTTGGTTCGACGGCGACCTGGAGAAATGGACCGGCGGGCCCAACGGCGGCGAGGTGTGGCTCTACTCCTACAACAACGGCGGCCACTGGCCCATGGACCTGAACCGCCACCTCATCTGGAACTTCTGCAAGCGTTTCTCGCTGAACCAGCCCATGGCGAGAATCACTCAGCCCGACGGTGAGACCACCCACCTCCAAATGGTCCCCAGATTGCAGGCCGTATATCCAGACATCACCATTGAGGCCACGGCAAGTGCTGCCAATGGGCAGATTGTGAAGATGGAATTCTATGACGGCAACAACCTCATCGATTCGCTGACAGCCGCTCCCTTTACTACTACGCTGACAGCGCCCTCAGGAGGCAAGCACAACCTGCGCGTGGTGGCAACAGACGAAAATGGCAAGACAGGTGAAGCCTCGTGCCTGGTCAACTGTGCTACATCCTATAGCACCTACAACCTTTACACAAACTTCAAGACCGAGGGCATAGTGCCGCAAGACTGGTACGTGTCGAGCGGCTCGACGAAGCGTGCGGGCGGCGGCCTGGCGTTCACCAGCGGCCCTCGCGTCCTGCGTTTCACAAATGCCACACGGGCCTTTGAATATGGTCTGCTCGTCCAGAACACCACAGGCAAGGAACAGGCCGCCTGGGCGAAATACGGCGACAGCGAAGCCCGTTCCCATCTGACGCTACACGCCGGACATTATGCCGTCAAGTACAAGCTGTGCAACTGGAGCAGGCCCAGCTTCTCGCCTGTGACCCTCGCCATCGAGGATCTCAACGGACAGGAAGTGGCTTCTCAGTCCTACACGCCCACCGTCAACATCGGCGGCAACGCGGGCAATCAGTTCACGGGAGTGGACCAGCAGACCTTCGAGTTCGACATCCAGGATACGGGCAGCTATGCCATCGTCTTCTACACCGATGCCGAGAAGAATGCCGACTTCGTGCTTGGGCCGATCACCATCCAGGCAATGGAATTCACCACAACGGGCATCAACGACATTGACAATACTCAAACGGGCGACCTGCAATCCGGGGAGCACGGATGCTTTGACCTCAGCGGCCGCAGAATAGCAACCGGCCAGCCATCCCGTCGCCCGGGGCTGTCGCCGGGCTTCTATGTCGTGGGTGGCCGCAAGGTCGTAATCAACTGCAGAAAATAAGCATATTATATCACCCATCAATGCCCTTAAAGAAATGAGTAATCAGAATTTCATCCAAAACAGTTCAAAGGCCAAGACGGCCTTCCTGTTCGCAGCACTTATGCTGCCAGGTTTCACCGCCTGTACCGGCAACGACGACAACCCAGTGCCCCCTGTGGAGAATCCGCAGCCAAAAATCGGCAAGATCTATGGCAGCTCCACTAAACTGGTGGAAACCTATTTTGCACCTACCGGTTCATGGATGACTGTGGTCAATCAGACTATTGAACGCCGTCTGGAGACAGAGTTCCTTTGGTCTGGCGACCGCTTAGAAAGTTTTACCCTCCCGACGGATCGTGCGCATCTCACATACGATGGCGACCTTCTCATCCAGGCCGATTACGAAACTACCCAGTATTCATATCTGTTCGAGTACAACAGCGACCGCCAGCCCAGCCACGTCGATGTCTATACGCTCTCCGGGGGAAGCCGCCAGCTGTTTAAGACGCTCGACTTCTACTACGCAGGGGGCAGGCTAGCCAAGACTGTGGAGGAGAATATCCTTACTAGTGATGTGAAGTTAGCCACCTATCAATACACCTGGACGGGCGACGACGTGACCCGCGTTGATCTTGCCAGCGAGCTCTTGGACGGCGACGTCAGCACAGAGACCATATCCTACACCATGAGCGACATGCCAAACCCCTTCTACGGCATCACGCCCTTGCAGCAGGCTTTTGCCGGATTTATATACAGGAGCTACGGAGTAGAGGGCCTCAACCGCCACATGATTTCGTCTGTTGAGATTAGCGGTTCGGATATAGAGGGATACTTCGCCGAAACATTCGCCCCTACCCTCAGCGGCCAGCGCGTCACGGCCATCCACAATGAATGCCACATCGATTCAGGAGAAATGCGCATATCCATCGTCTTTGACTATGACATCGAGTACCTTGATTAATCCCAAATCGGTCTTTAGAATTGCCATATAAGTTACCAAGTTGGTTGAAGTTGTCATCCATAACTTGAAGTGTCTTTTGGTAACACCCCTCTTCAAGGGCATCGCTCCTGTGGGGTATCATTCTTCATTTAGCAAAGTGGCATCACCGGCTTCAAGGAAGAGATGAAGCCCACCGAGGGCGACAATATTGACGATTGCAAGGAATAAAAAAATCGTGCACCAAGTGCACCTTTGGATTGCAAACGACTGGTTTGCAGAAGGATAGCTAGTGCACCATCGCTATAAAATGGTGCACCAGCCATCTGTCAATATTTCAAGTACTTAAGTCGCAAAGGTGCACTTGGTGCACGATTTTTTCAACTGCACTTAATCACGACCTTGAGCTTTCAGCTCGAGCTCGCATTCCCGACCTTCGGTCGCCTACCCGTAGCCTTTCCCGTTCTTTCTCCGCTTCGCTATGAAAGCGACCAGAGGTCGAGCGCGGAAGAGTTCAAGCAAGCTTGGCTCTTCCCATTCCCGAGCAAGCTCGCCTACCCGTAGCCTTTCACTTAATCACGACCTTGCGGCCTCCGTAGATAGGTGGGCTTGTAGGTGCGCTCTATGGCCACGGCCTCGACTACAGAGTCTTGACTATAGACTACAGATTCTTGACCATAGACTACAGAGTCTTGACTATTGACTACAGAGTCTTGACAAGAAGATGATGAGGGGTATCGGCCTTTATTGCTTATCGATTTGTTCTTCTCACAGCAGTGGTGTCATATATAATGGCAGATACACCAGTCCGTCTTTTATCTCCACATCCTTTGTGTGCAGCACGTATGGGGTGCTCAGGTACTGACCAAACTGCTTGATGCACTTATTGATAGATGTAAGCGTATAGTTCGTACCACTTTTTACCTCAATAGGGGATATGTTATGGCGTGAAGTTACCACCTCTTTCTGTATCAGGAAGTCTATCTGCATCCTGTTTTCGGCCTCCTGCTTGTCGTAGTTTGAGTAGAAAAACAGTTCGTTACCTGAGGCTTTCAGCATCTGTGCCACGATATTTTCAACCAGCATGCCCTCATCAATCTCCAGTTTGTCGAACATCAGCTTCTGGTAAATCTCGTTTGTCACTATACCACGAGCACTGAAGGCAAGCGAGATAAGCAGGCCAGTATCGCAAAAATAGCATTTCAGCACCGTCCGGTCCTCATTCAGTTGCAGTCCAANNGTATTATAACTGATGTTTGCTATCCTTGAGTCTTCAAGCCAGAAGAATGCGCTGTCGTACTCTCGCATACGAGCTTCATCTTTCAAAGCGGAAAGAACAAATTTCTTTTCCTTTTTCTGCAATTGTCCTGGGATGGCGTCATAAATGGCACCCACACGAGCCTTGGCACCTCCTGCATACTTGTTGATGTCGTTCTTGTAAAGACGCAGAATCTGGCGTTTGATAGCGTCCACTTTCGTAAAGTTGCGCGATGAGACATATTCTGCCACTGCCTGAGGCATGCCACCCACTATCAGGTACTGGCGGAAATAATGCATGGCCTCACGGTGGAACTCACCCATCTGCTGCCGTTTTTCAAAGCGTTCTCTGATGTATGGCATCATCATCTCGTTGCCCATGGTCCAGAGAAATTCCTCAAAGTCCATCGGGTACATATTTATACCCTCCTCCTCAGAAGGAATGACAATGTTTTCTACGCTTTTCTTAATTGAGATAAGCGAACCTGTTTCCAGATAATCAAAACGATGGTCTGCTACCAGTGCTTTGATGGCTTCACGGGCACGAGGACATTTCTGCACTTCGTCAAAGATAATCAAAGACCTCCTGGGAGTAAGTTGCTTCTTGTAGTGCAGTTGTATGTTCTGCAGCAGCGTGTCAATATCCTCCAGATATTCGTCAAACCACCCTTTCACTCGAGCAGGGGCCTTACTGAAGTCGATGAGTATGTAAGAATCATACTCATTTCTGGCAAACTCTTCTGCTATATAGCTCTTTCCGATACGTCGCGCGCCCTCTATCAGCAACGCCGTCGTACCAGCCTTCTCCTGTTTCCATCTTACAAGGCTATCATAAATTTTACGTTTCATCATCGTTTCAGATATTATTTACACGTTTCCCTAATTAACAGATGCCCTGTTTATACACATTTCCTACAATTCTCAGGATACATTTTTTACACATTTCCAAGATTTTTGGATTTACGGGTACAAAGGTACGAACTTTTTCTTAATCTCGTATCGTTTCTTCAGTTAAACTTGCAAAAAGCGGGCGAAGATACGCCGTTTCGCCATCTTCGCCCGCCTATGTGGTAGTAGGTAACGCTTCCAAGCTTCACCCACTACTTTATCACGATTTTTCTACCATTATTAATATACAGGCCAGCCTTCGTGGGCTTGCCGTCCAGCTTCACGCCATTAACGGTGTACCACGCATCAGAATAATTCGTGAAATTCGTGTAATTCGTGGTCGTTATTCCAGAGGCTTCGCCATCGCCGAAGTTGAGGTTGAAGGCGCGGACACCGCTAGCCGGGTCGCCCGCCGTCAGCTCGTTCTTCAGCTGGAAGTAGGCGCGGTTGGCGTTGACGTAGTAGTGCTCCATGCCGTCGGCCCAGGGATAGTAGAGCGTGTTGCCGCCGCCGAGGTAGAGGTTGGTCTTCTCGGCGGTGTAGATGTCGGTGGGGCTGTAAGTGCCTACGAAGTCCACGCAGTCGGTCGAGACGTTGGCCGTGGTGTTGCTGACGATGACGTCGGTGAATACGGGATTGACGATGTTGTGCGCGTCATCGTTCACGTAGCCATCGACAGGAGTCCACTTCACGATGTAGGGCACTCCGGCCTGGATGGCGGTGAGGTTGTCTTTATCCTCGGTGAAGTTCATCGACAGTGTGCCGCCGCTGAAGCTGGAAGAGACGAGCGTCTTCACCGTGGCACCGTGCGGCGGACAGATGTAGTTGTCGCTGGCATCCTTCGCATTGATGTCGTCGATGCTGAACGGCAGGCACAGCGTGTTCCATGCGCCGTCCTTGTAGAGCGTGCGGCCATTGAGCGTCACGTCGATGGCGGTGCTCAGGGGCGTGGTGCGCTCCACGGCGGTGAGGGCAGCGTTGCCGGCGGCCATCAGGGTGAGGAAGCCGCTGTTGTCCTTCGTGTCCTGCGGTGCGAGGCCGACATTGGTTTCGACGGTAGCGTAGTTTTCGCCGACGGCACTGTAGGTGTTGTCGAGGTCATCGCCGTTCCCGTTCTTGCCCGTGATGGTGGTGCTGGTGAAGTAGCAGTTGCTGACATCGCCAAAGCCATCGTTTACGCCTGCGATGGCGCCGACTAAATAGTTGCCGCCGAGGTTGCTGCCGAGATAGATGCAGTCGCTGATGGGACCATTGTTGTCACCTACGATGCCGCCGTAGTAGCTGCTGGAGATTCCTTCGGCGGTGGTCACGGCGGCGGCGCTGGTGCAGCCGGTGACGGTGCCCCAGTTAGCGCCTGCGATGCCGCCGTGATCAGAGGCATCGCTCCCAACAGCGTGGACGGTGACATTACTGAGGACGTGGCAGTTCTCGACGGTGCCGCCGTTTTCTTCATTGATGATGCCAACGAGACCTGCGATGCCGCCGACGTAACATTTGCCAGTAATGCGGGTGTCAGCGAGGATGACGTTCTTCACCTCGGCTTTGTTATCGCCGTCGTTTTTAATCCAGCCAAAGAGGCCTTGGTAGCTGTTAGCGCCGTCGGTGTCGTCCTTATAGATACGGATGCCGCTGATGACGTGGTTCGCGCCGTCGAAGTGGCCGCTGAAGTAATTGTCGTTGTTGCCGATGGCCGTGTAGTTGTTCTCCGTGCTCGTGGCGTCGTTCCAGGCGGTGGTGTGCGCGTAGGTGATGTCGTTGGCCAGCTGGAAGTACTTGCCGCTGAAGTCGCTCAAGCCGTTGTTCACGCGCTTGGCCAGCAGGTCGAGGTCGGCGGTGGTC
>LXOW01314238.1_pt1 | contig 11759 bp, 11 predicted proteins | sample 1368591 | NCBI WGS metagenome assembly LXOW01 (sample SAMN04884650, study PRJNA319009) | bovine gut metagenome | isolation source: Cow rumen | host: Bos taurus | place: Italy: Legnaro (PD) | collected 2014-07-09
TCGTGGGCTCGGAGATGTGTATAAGAGACAGGCTGAGACGTGCGATGACCTGCTGCTGGATGGCGTCGTGGCGGTCCAGCAGGTCGCAGAGGGCTTGCTGGCGCTCAGCATCGTCGCCGGTGTTGTCGTCGGACTGCAGGCGGCGCAGCTCTTTGCGCATCGGCGCCAGCGCGGGGTCGTAGCTGTCGTAGATATAGAAGTTGTCGATGCCGGTGGCGTCGGGGTCGAGCAGGGAGAAGACTTGGCCGAGGTCGGGGAGGTCGACAACCGTTTCCAGTCCCATCTGGCTGATGTCGCGCCGCATGGCGTGGGTCAGGTAGGCGAGGTGCTTGAGTTCGTAGAGGTCCACCTCGGTCAGCGTCTGATGCTCGCGCAGCTGGGCGAGGGTGCCTTGAATGTCGTGCAGACACATCAGCTGGTGGCGCAGGTCGACAAGGCTCTGTGCATGGTCGGTGTCGCGCAACAGGGGCAGCACACGTTCCAGATTGTCCCACTCGTGCTGGAGGACGTCGGCGTCGCGACAGAAATCCTGGGACATCAGTCGGCGCTGTCCCACGGGGGACATCAGCTCCAGCGATTGGACAACATATTGGAATGCGGCATCTTGCTTGATACGGTCTCGGAGAAACATAGGGAAAATTGAGAGTTGAGAATTGAGAGTTGGGAAAGTGTTATTAGACTCATTAGTCCAATTAGACCTATTAGTCTTATTATTAGTTATATCATCTTCACGTCGTAGACGGGCAGCTGGAGCGCTTCGGAGAGGGTGGCGCAGGCGCGCTGCGAGTCGAGGCGGAAGCCTTGTGGCGAGGTGGGGTTGAAACAGACGGCGGTCAGCTTGGACTGCTGCAGTACCGCCAGCTGTCCGCCCCGTCGGTGGTAGTCGGCGTAGGTCTCGGGTGTGATGAACAGTTTGGTGAAGTCGCGTGCGATAAGGGTGATCTCCTCCACGTGGGGCAAAGAGGTTATCTGCCGGAGCAGACGGTCGCTGAGAACCCCCGACAGGAAGAGTCGGCGGCCCTGCTGAAAGAGGTCGGCGACATGGTTGCCTACCAGCAGGGCGGAGGCAAAGCCGGTGTCGTGACAGACGCCGTTGTCGTCGATGCACCACACGCCCGACGTCAGTCGCGACAGCTTGTCGCGCAGCGTGGGCTCTACGGCGGGCAGCCGCACCAGGCTGCACACGAAGCGGGTCTTGGAGACCAGCTGCTGTAGGTTGACCGACACGGCGGCACCGGTGGCCAGCACCATGGCGTCGGTGATGGTGGGCGACGCCAGGCTGAGGCGCGACAGGGCGCCGTCGACCAACGTCAGCGGGATGCCGCGGGCCTCCAGCTCGTCGATCTGGCGGCGCAGCTTCTCGGTGGTGGCGGCACCCGAGAGGATGACCTTGCCGCGGCAGAGCACCTCGGCGGTCACCAGCGAACCGAGGGCGGTGTGCTGCCGGTCGACATCGACGATGCGCGACACCAGCCGCCGCTGGCGGTAGTGCTGCTCGGAGGTGATGAAGTGGGTGCCTTCGTAGAGGGTGATCTCGGGCTTGGCCGTGGCGTAGACGCTGTCGACCTGCTCGCCGTCGACGCCGATGGAGGTGACCGCCACCGCCACGCCACGCTCGTGGAGTCGGCGCAACAGGTAGTTCAGGCAGACGGTCTTGCCCGTATTCTTCTCCATGCCGACGATGGAGAGGCTGCGGTAGGGGAGTATTTTTTCGACGAAAGGCATCGGCAACAGGGGTGATAGAGCCGCTCAAACGGCGTTGTGTTGCAAATGTACGAAAATATCCGCTAACGGTGGGGAACTGTTCTGAATATTTTTCGTACATTTGTAGTTCCTTTTTCAAATGTTTTTATTCATTAACAACTAATTTATAACAAGATGATTACGAAATTAGACGATCTCTTGGAACTGGTGAAATCCAAGGGCAAAAAAAGACTGGTGGCTGCTTATGCCAATGATTCTCACACCATCGGTGCTGTCAGCGCCGCTATCGACCGTGGTATTGTCGAGGCTACCCTCGTGGGTGACATCGAGACGATGAAGAAGGTCTGCGCCGAAGAGGGTATCGACCCCAACAAGTTTGAGATGGTGCAGGAAGCCAACGACGCCAAGGCTGGTGCTGTGGCCGTGAAGATGATCAACGAAGGCAAGGGTGACTTCCTGATGAAGGGTCTGCTCTCGACCGACAAATATATGCGTGCCATCCTGAACAAGGAGAGTGGCTTGATGCCGGGCAAGAAGAACGATATGCTGACCCACATGGCTGTGATGGAGGTTCCCGCCTACCACAAGCTGCTGGTGTGCTCGGATATGGCTATCATCCCCGCCCCCGATTTCAAGCAGAAGACCGCCATCATGAACTTCCTCATCAGCGTCTCGAAGAGCCTGGAGAACCCGAAACCCAAAGTGGCTGTCCTCGCCGCCACCGAGCAGGTCTCCATCGGTATGCCCGCTTGCGCCGAAGCCGCATGGCTCGGTATGCAGAGCCTGCGTGGCCAGATCCCCGGCGCCATCGTCGACGGCCCGCTGAGTCTCGACTGCGCCATCGACAAGGAGAGCGCACAGACCAAGAAGCTCACCAGCGAGGTGGCTGGCGACGCCGACTGCCTGCTGTTCCCCAACATCGAGGCTGGCAACATCTTCTACAAGGCTTGCACCAAGTTTGCCCACGCCGAACTGGCTTGCATGGTGATGGGTGCCCGCGTCCCCTGCGTGCTCACCAGCCGCGGCGACAGCGCCAAGACCAAGCTCTACAGCATCGCCCTGGCCGCCCTGCAGTGCAAATAATCTCTTGAATTTGAAAAGGTTTTAAAGGTTAGAAAGGTTAAAGAGGTCCTCACCCCCGATACCTTTTTAACCTTTAAAACTTTTTAACCCCTTAAACACCTATTATGGATCAATACTTTGAAGGATTGACGAATATTGCTATCACCGTTTGCGATGCCGAGGGCAATATTCTTGATATGAACCAGCATTCGGCCGACGTGAACAGCCATGGACAGAAAATCGTTGGCTACAACCTGATGAACTGTCACCCCGAGCCGGCCAAGACGAAGCTCAAAGGATTGCTGGAGCATCAGGAACTCAACGCCTACACCATCGAGAAGACGCTGGCCGACGGCTCGAAGGTGAAGAAACTCATCTATCAGACTCCCTGGTATGAGGCAGACGGCCAGTTTGGCGGCCTCATCGAATACTCCATCGAGATACCCTTTGAGATGCCGCATTTTGTCCGTCAGCCGAAGGCGCAATAGTTTTTATTGATGAAGCAATTGTTTGTAACGTTGCTGATATGCCTGCCCTTTTTTGTGCAGGCACAGCAGGGCAGTGTGCGCGGTCGTGTGGTCGACACGCAGACGGGTGAAAACATCGAGTATGCCAATATCGCGCTGCTGCGCGTGTCGGACTCCACGCTGGTGAACGGCACCGTGAGCCAGCGCAACGGCACGTTCAATCTTTCGGCAGCATACGGACGCTACCTGCTGCGCATCACTTTCATCGGCTACGATACGTGGTACTATCCTGATGCGGTGACCTTCAGTGACCGTCACCGCGACGTGAATGTAGGCAAGGTGCAGCTGAAACAGTCGGGCACGATGATGGAGACGGTGGAGATTACCGCCGAGCGCAGCATGGTGGAATACCAGCTGGACAAGCGTGTCATCAATGTCGACAAGAATATTGTGGCCAGCGGAGGCACCGCCACCGATGTGCTGGAGCAGGTGCCCAGCGTGGCGGTGGACAACGACGGCAATGTGACGCTGCGCGGCTCGTCGAATGTGAAAGTGCTTGTCAACGGTCGCCCCAGCGAACTGCTGTCGAGCGACCTGGCTTCGCTGCTGGAACAGATACCCGCCTCGACGGTGGAGAATGTGGAGGTCATCACCAACCCCTCGGCGAAATACGACCCCGAGGGCATGAGCGGCATCATCAATATCAAACTCAAAGACAAGACATCGGGTGCGCTGGGGCTCAACGGTGTGGCCAATGTCAATTTCGGAGCGCCGCTGCCGTTCAATATCCCCGGTGAGATGGACCAGTTCATCCCCACGGTGATGGGCAATATCAGCCTCAACTACACCACGGAGAAATACAACCTTTTCCTCAATGCCGACCTGGGTCGCCGCGCCCGCGGACACTACGGCAATACCGACATCATTTATCGCAAGGGCGACGGCACGGCACGGTCGCATTACGACATTGATGAATACAGCGTCAATTCCAACTATATGGGTAGCATAAAGGTGGGTGGCGAGTACTATTTCAATGACCAAAACAGCCTGTTGCTGTCGTACCAGCTGCGTGGTGGCAACTTTAAGCGCAACAGCGACATCTATGCCAGCGACCTGCTCTTCGCCGACTCGATGCGCTACGATCAGTTTTCGCACAGCAGTAACCGCAATACCAATCACTCGTTCAACCTGCTTTATACGAAAAAGTTCGACCGCAAGGACGAGGAGTTGACGTTCGATGCCACGTTCAGTACGCGTGAGGTGCATGGCGACGGCACGCAGGAGCAGCTGTACTACGGTCCCGCACTGTGGGACAATTATTACCTGCGCGAGAGTGAGACGGAGAACCATCACCAGGCGATGAACATCAAGCTCAACTGGCTGCGTCCGTTCGACAACGGCTGGCGGCTGGAGACAGGCTACGAGGGCCGCATGGACTGGCCCGACCAGCGTGCCGACTACACTCGTACCGAGTACAACGCGGCACACAATCTTGTGAGTTTCTACGATTCACTTTCTTCGACCCATTTCCGCTACAACCAGCAGGTGCACGCCATCTACGCCACCCTTGGCGGCAACCTCACCGAGGCGCTGTCGCTGCAGGCAGGTCTGCGCGGCGAGTATGCTTCAACCTTCGGAGAGGACCGCAACCACCTGGAGACGGAAGCGGTCGACAAGACCTATTGGCAGCTGTATCCTACGCTGCATCTGTCCTACAAGATCAGCGACCGGCAGAGCATGCAGTTGAGCTATAGCCGCCGTGTGCGCCGTCCGCACATGTGGGACCTCAATCCCTATATGGAGGTGCGCGAGGGACAGCAGCTCAGCTTCGGCAACCCCAATCTCGACCCCGAATACACCAACGCTTTCGAACTGAGCTATAACCTCAGCGTCGGAAAATGGAATATTTTCACGTCGGCCTATTACCGGCAGACGAACAATATGATGACACGCTACGGCTATGTATGGGATTCCGTCTCGGCGGCGCACTACTCGTGGTGGGAGCCCTACAACAGCCAGTATGACGGCTATTGGGCTTCGACGTGGCAGAACCTGGCCAGTGGCTACAACTACGGTCTGGAGTTCATTGTCGACTGGCAGATTTTCCAGTGGTGGAAAATCAATGTCAGCATCAACCTCTACGAGAACCGTATCGAGGGTACCACGCTGCTCGACAACAAGGACAAGGAGTCGTTCCAGGCCAGCGGCAAGTTCACGTCGTTCATGACGCTTTCGAATGCCTGGACGGTGCAGGTCAGCGGACAGTACTGGGCGCCGTGGCTCGACCTGCAGACCGAGATGGACGGCAACTACTGGATTGACTGCGCTGTGAAGAAAGATATCTTCAACAAGCGCGCCACCGTCAGTCTGCGTGTGAGCGACGTGCTCTGCACCGGCGGCTGGGGTCACACCACCGACAACGAGCAGCTCTACCGTGTGGCGAAGAGTCACCGACTCTCACCCATGGTCACGCTGGGCTTCTCCTATAAGATCAACAACGGTCTGAAACAGCGTCCGCAGCAGATGGAGGAAGACGGCGGCGATGAGAGCACGATATATTGATGAGTAAAAATACATTGGAAAACAAACAATAACAAACAAAAAGATTAACTATGACTACTACGAAAAGATGTCCCAAATGTGGGAGACCATTGAAAGAAGAGGAAAACAAGTGCCCTAACTGCGGCAGCGAGTATTTTGCGGCGGCGCCATCGTCAGTAGACAATTGCATGCCGAGTTCCACCGATGCGCGGGTGTCACAGAATAGAATGACGCCTCCGCCGGCGGGTCCAGAGGTGCCTAGCTTCGATACAGGCAATGAGAACAAACATTTGGCACTGTGGATTGGTATTGCCACCGCGGTGGTTGTCATCGTCGTGGGTGCATTGCTGTTTTTTAATTCGGGTGGATCGTTAAAGTCAGAGAACTCGAAGCCTGCCGTGGAGAAGAAGGTGGTCGTGGTGGATGCCTACAGCATTATGTCCACCAGAAGACTGACGGAGAAAGATATAAAGGGTCGCTCCTCCAAGGAACTGAAACTGATGCGCAATGAGATTTACGCTCGTCATGGCCTTATCTTCAAGAACAAGGAGATGCGTAACTATTTCAGCAAGAAGAGCTGGTATCATGGCACCACAACCAAGTGGGAAAAAATCAAGCTGAACGAGTACGAGCGTTACAATGTGGATTTTCTCAAGAAGCATGAGTAATCGCTTGAGTATCGTCTGGATTCGCTGAATGAATAAAGGGTAGTCCTGTGAAGGAGGGTGCAAACAAGGAGAAGATTTTTGACCCCGTCCGTCGCCGCCACGTCGCCCTGACCCCCGAGGAGTGGGTGCGTCAGCAGGTGATACGCTTTCTGCACGAGCGGCAGGGCTACCCATTGGAACTGATGCAGGTGGAGGGCCAGATTAGTGTCAACGGACAGGTGCGACGCTGCGACATTGTGGTCTACAACAAAGCGGTACAGCCGGCGATGATTGTGGAATGCAAGCAGCCCGAGGTGCCGATCACCCAGAAGGTGGCCGACCAGGCCTGTCGCTATAATCTGACACTGCAGGTTCCCTATATTTATCTGACCAACGGCAGACAACACTGGGTGGGACGGGTGAACCCCGAAGAACAATGTATGGTGTCGCTGCCGTCGGTGCCTACCTGGCAGGAGCTGAATGCCTAATCGGCAGGCAGCAGTGCGATTTCTTTCATCTGACAACAGAGCGACTGCCCGTCGGCGGTGGTCAATAGCAGTCGTCCGAAGGTGTCGACACCTTGTATGGTGGCGTCGATGGTTTGTTCGTGGTATTGGTAACGAGCGCTCTTCTTGTAGTTGTACAACCGCTGCAGGTATTGTTCATCCTGCGCGGTGCGGTTGCCGTCGCGCAACTGTTGGTAACGTTGCCCGATGCACGTTATCAGTTGGTCCAGCAAGGGACGTAGCACATGGCGCTGTCCGCTGAGCAAGGCGATGGAGGTGGGGTTGGGCACCCAGTCGGGGAAGAGCGTCTGGTTGACGTTGAGGCCGATGCCGCAGATGGCGGTGGCGATGTGGTCGCCCTGCAGGGTGCTGGCGATAAGGGTGCCGCAGATTTTGTGACCGTCGACGAGAATGTCGTTGGGCCATTTGATGTGGACGTTGTGTTGGGGCAACAGCTCCATCAGCAGGTCGCTGATGCCCAGCGCCACCACCTGCGTGACACGGAAGGTGTCGTCAGCCCGCAGGAAGGTGGGTTTCATTATGATGCTGACGGTGAGGTTGGCGTCGGGCTCGCTCTCCCAGCGGTTGCCGCGCTGTCCGATGCCGGCTGTCTGCTCCAACGCCCATACGACAGTGAACTCCTCAACCTCCGATAGGTCGAGGAGTTCACAATACTTGTTGGTCGATTCTAACGAGTCGAATTGAAGAAGATTGAACTTTTCAATTTTCAATTTAGTAACGATTAAAAAATAAAGTGTTCCGATGCTTCATTACAGAATACTGAATATCAGACATGGAAACACTTTAAACATTAAACGTTAAACGTTACTTAGACCGTCATAATCTCTTTTTCTTTCTCGGCATACACCTTGTCGCAGTCGGCGATGAATTTGTCGGTGATGTCCTGGATTTCTTTCTCCACCTGCTTCACCTCGTCTTCGGGCACCGATTTGTCCTTCAGTTTCTTCACCTTGTCCATGACGTTGCGACGGGCGTTGCGGACGTTGACTTTGCAGTTTTCCACTTCGACTTTGGCCGATTTGCTGAGCTCTTTGCGACGCTCTTCGGTCAGCGGGGGCACGATGATACGCAGGATCTCACCTTCGTTGCGCGGCGTGAAGCCCAGGTTGGCGTCGAGGATGGCCTTGTTGATGGCACCCAGGATGGTCTTTTCCCACGGCTGGATGACGATGCTGCGGGCGTCGGGGGTGTTGATGTTGGCCACTTGGCTGATCTCGGTGGGGGTGCCGTAGTAGTCCACTTTCACACCGTCCAACATGCCGGGGTTGGCTTTGCCGGCGCGGATCTTGGCCAGCTCTTTGCTCAGAAAATTCAAGGCACTCTGCATGTTGCTCTTGGCTTCGTCAATGCAGGCTTTGGATAAATCGTTCATAATTATAATGCTTGATTGTTTGATTGCTTGAATGTGTAAGTCTAAACCGTAAACCTTAAACAGTACTCATACGTTCACCTCGGTGCCGATATTCTCGCCCTGGACCACTTTGAGCAGGTTGCCCTTACGGTTCATGTCGAAGACGTAGATGGGCAGCTTGTTCTCTTCGCAGAGTGCGAAGGCGGTGAGGTCCATGACCTTGAGTTTTTTGTCCATGGCCTCGTGGAAGGTGAGGTGCTCGTATTTGACCGCCGTCGGGTCTTTCTCGGGGTCGGCGGTGTAGATGCCGTCGACACGGGTTCCTTTCAGGATGGCGTCGGCCTGGATCTCCACAGCACGCAGCNNCCACAGCACGCAGCGCCGAGGCGGTGTCGGTGGTGAAGAAGGGGTTGCCGCTGCCGCCGCCGATGATGACGACACGTCCGTCGCGCAAGGCTTCGATGGCGCGCCGACGGCTCATGGCTTTGCAGATGGGCTCGATGTTGAGACCACCCAGCAGCTCGGTGCGCAGTCCCTCTTTCTCGAGGGCGGCCTGCAGCGCCAGGCTGTTGATGAGGGTGGCCAGCATACCCATATAGTCGCCCTGCACACGATCCATGCCCTGGGCGGTGCCGCCCAGACCGCGGAAGATGTTGCCGCCACCGATGACGATGGCGACCTCTACGTGCTGGTCGACGGCCTCTTTGATGTCACGGGCATATTGCTCGAGCATCTCGGGGGCGATGCCGTAATGTTGCTGACCCATGAGCGATTCACCGCTTAATTTCAGTAGTATGCGACGGTATTTCATATTGGCTGTTTTTATAAGTTCCTTGATTTGTTGCTGTTGTGTTGTAACACACGTTTTTTTGCAGCAACTAAGTTAATCATTTTTTTGCAAATGCAAAAGGATTGTGCGCAGATTGCTGTCGCTCAGGATGATGCCAGCGCCAGCGAGGCGATGCTGATGCGCGTGACACCTGCCGCTATCAGGGCGTCGCAGCAGGCTGCGGTGGTGGAGCCGGTGGTGATGACGTCGTCGACCAGCAAGATGTGCCGTTGCTGGAATAATTCGGGTTTGCGTACCCGAAAGGCCCCTTTCACATTCTCCTTGCGTTCTTCCGCAGTCATGTGGGTCTGACTGTCGGTGTTGACGGTGCGGACGAGGTTGCCCGTGCTGACGGGTCGCTGCAAGACCTTGGCGATGCCGCGACAGAGCAGCTCGCTCTGGTTGTAGCTTCGGTGCCTCTCTCGGCGGGGATGCAGGGGGACGGGCACCAGCAGGTCGACCGATGCAAAACGGCCGCTCTCGACCAACTTCTCTCCAATCATCATGCCCATGGTCAGCGCCAGCTTGCGGGCGCCGTAGTATTTGATGTGATGGAGGAGGTCACGGCTGGCGGTGTCGGGACGGTAATGTAGCAGCGACATGGCGGCTACCACCTCCCGCTGGGCTTGGAAGTGCTGCTCAGTCTCGTTGCCGACAACCGCCGCGTTGTGTGTGAAGGGCAGGTGCAGCCAGCAGTGGGTGCAGAGGTAGCGCTCGTCGCCCAGCAGCAACTGACTACAGTGAAAGCAGTGACGGGGAAAGAGGAGGTCGACAATTTCGCGCAGCGGCTGCAGACGGAAGCGTTTCATGGCAGGAAAAGGCAGCTGTCGCCATAGCTGAGGAAACGGAAGTCGTGGTCGAGCGCATAGCGATAGCAGTCTTTCCAGTTGTCGCCGATGAGTGCCGATACCAGTAGCAGCAGTGTGCTCTTGGGCTGGTGGAAGTTGGTGACCAGTCCGTCGACGATGTGGTAGCGATAGCCGGGGGCTATCATCAGCTGGGTGGCGCCTTCCAGCCGTTCGATGCCGTTGCGCTGCATCCATTGCAGCACGTTGCTGTAGGACCGCTCCGCCGATATGCTGTTCGCCTCCTCTGTGTAGGGTTCCCATTGGCGGACGTACATCTCCGTGAGCTGCGCGTTGTGTTCCAGCTGCAAGCCGAACCAATAAACGGACTCGAGGGTACGCACGGAGGTGGTGCCCACCGCTATCAGTGGTTTGCCCAGATGCTGCAGGATGTGTTCGATGTTCGTTTGCGATATTTCGACTTTCTCCACGTGCATCTCGTGGTCGCCGATGGCGTCGCAGTCCACGGGCTTGAAGGTGCCGGCACCGACATGCAGGGTGACGAACTCGCAGTCGATATGGGCGTTGCGTAGCGACGCAAAGACGGCGTCGGTGAAGTGCAGTCCCGCCGTGGGTGCAGCCACTGACCCCTGTTCGCGGGCGTAGACCGTCTGGTAGCGCACCTTGTCGTCGTCGGTGGCGTCGCGGTGCAGGTAGGGCGGCAGCGGGATGACGCCGGCGCATTCAATGATGGAGGCGAAGGCGTCGTCGCTGTCCCAGCGGAATTCCACCACCCAGCTGTTGCCGACGGCTTCGTGACGTTCGGCGGTGAGGGTGACGGTGCGACCTTCCAGCGATAGCTGACGGGTCAGCAGGTCGGATTTCCACCGTTTGTTGTGGCCTATCAGGCAGATCCACCGACTGACGCCGCGCTGCTCAAAGGCGGTGGCGACAGGCATGGCGTAGGGCTCCAGACAGAAGATCTCGATGGTGGCACCGGTGGATTTCTGGAAGAGCAGACGGGCGTGGATGACTTTGGTGTTGTTGCACACCAGCAGGGTCTCCGCGGGCAATTGTTCCGCCAGATGGCAGAACTGGCTTTCTGCAATGGCGCCGTTCTTATATACCAACAGCTTCGACTGGTCGCGTTGCGCCAAAGGATACTTGGCGATGCGCTCATCGGGCAGCGGATAGTCGTAGTCGGCTATGGCAATGGATTGCGGGTCACTGGACATGGTTCTTCTTGCAGGTGATAAGCGACAGCAGGATGTACCATGCAATGATGATGGAGATGCTGTACCAGTCGCGCGTGATGGCGATGATGGCTACGCATCCGATAAGGAAACAGTAGGGTACTGCGTTGGTTTTCCAACTGAGGTCTTTGAAGTTGAATTTGAGCGAGAACATGGGCACCTCACTCACCATCAGGATGTCGACTATCAGGGAGGCGACGGCCAGAATGACGACTGTCGCAAGTCCCCATCCCGTACAGCCGTCTCCAAACGAGAGCGCAAAGCCAACCCATATCAATGCGTTGGAAGGCACGGGCAATCCGAGGAAACTGTGGCCCTGTCGTGTGTCGAGGTTGAATTTGGCCAACCGGTAGGCCGCGAAAAGGGGCATCAAGAAGGCTGTCACGGAAAGGTAGGAGACCCAGGTCGGCGTGTCGACAGGGCATCCAGATTGGATGAGGTGGAACAGGATGAAAGCGGGGGCCACGCCACTGGTGACCACGTCGGCCAGCGAGTCGAGCTCTTTGCCCAGCGGCGACGCCACGTTGAGCAGTCGTGCCGTCAGTCCGTCGAAAAAGTCCAGGAAGATGCCCAGGCAGATGAGCAGGGCGGCG
>LXOW01144020.1_pt1 | contig 11755 bp, 9 predicted proteins | sample 1368591 | NCBI WGS metagenome assembly LXOW01 (sample SAMN04884650, study PRJNA319009) | bovine gut metagenome | isolation source: Cow rumen | host: Bos taurus | place: Italy: Legnaro (PD) | collected 2014-07-09
GTCCTCCGGGCAGGGTTCAGGGTTGTGGACGCAGAAAACGCGCCGGAGGAAATTCCGGCGCTGAAAGAAAAGAATTATGTTTATCTCCTCCGCTGTGCGGACGGCACGCTGTACTGCGGATGGACAACGGATCCGGAAGCCAGGCTTGCGGCCCACAACAGCGGGAAAGGCGCAAAATACACCCGTTCCAGGCTGCCGGTAGAGATGGTCTGGTTGGAGGAATATGAAGACCGGCATGAAGCACTCAGCCGGGAATGGCACATCAAGCGCATGAGCCGGAAAAAGAAACTGGCATTGATCGCAGGACTTGAACCGGACGTGGAAGACCGGAAACACACGAAGGATATGCCTGTAAAATAAAAAGCATCAGCGCAAACCATACAGGGATGCCGTGCTGATGCTGATCACAAACACAGGGACCATCAAGGAATTATTATTCGGATGATTCCGGAAGATCCTCCAGGTCGGAAAGCTTCCGGCGGATGGTGCGGGTGCGGGACACGGCGGAATCAATGGATTCACCGGCCTGCTCCAGGCGGTGGCGGGTGGCTTCCAGCATTTCCGCGAAGCGGGCGAAATCCGTCTTGATTTCCCCAAGCAGATGCCATACTTCATCGCTGCGCTTCTCGATTGCCATGGTACGGAAGCCCAGCTGCAGGGCATTCAGCATGGCGGAGAAGGTGCCAGGACCGGCCAGGACCACCCGTTCCTCCCGCTGGAGGGTTTCCACCAGGTCGGGAGTCTGGATGGCTTCTGCATAGAGGCCTTCCACCGGCAGGAACATCACGGCAAAATCCGCGGTATACGGCGGGGCGATATACTTGGAAGCGATCTTTTTCGCCTCGGCGCGGAGACGCTGGGTCAGCGCCTTCCGGGCGGCTTCCGTAGCGGCGGCATCGCCGGCCTGGGAGGCTTCGGTGAGGCGGATATAATCCTCCTGCGGAAATTTGCTGTCGACCGCGAGGAGCACCGTGCCGCCGGTACGGTCCGGCAGGCGGATGGCAAATTCCACCCGCTCCGAAGAATCCGGAACGACGGCAACATTCTCTTCATACTGGTTGGGGGCCAGCGTCTGGCGGATCAGGTTGCCCAGCTGCATTTCACCCCAGATCCCGCGGGTCTTCACATTGGTGAGGACCTTTTTCAGATCTCCGACACCGGCGGCCAGGGAGTGCATTTCACCCAGCCCTTTATAGACGGATTCCAGCCGTTCGCTGACCTGGGCGAAGCTGGTATCCAGCTTTTTGTCCAGGCTTTCGGACAGGCGCCGGTCCACGGTTTTCCGCATCTCATCCAGCTGGCGCTCGTTTTCCAGGCGGAGGGCATTGATCTTCTCCTCCTGGTTGCGGGTGGACAGCAGTACCTGGCGCTGCATACTCTCCAGCAGCGTGGACTGGTTCTGGCCCATCTGGGACATGGTGGTGAGCAGGTTCTGGTTCGTGGCCTGCAGGGAGGAAATGGATTCATCCCGCTGGGCGTCCAGCTCATCCAGCAGCTGATTGCCGAGGACGGAAAGATCGTGCTCCTGCCGGAGACGGTCTTTCTCCTGACGGTGCGTCAGGGCAGCCTGCCGGATCAGCAGGACCACCAGGAGTACCAGGCAGGCGAGGAGAAGGTAGAACTCTGTGGACATGCTTACGGCATTTCCCTTCTTCCCTCCAGGGCCTTGAGGAGGGTGACTTCATCGGTATATTCCAGGTCGCCGCCCACGGGAACGCCGTGGGCGATGCGGGTGCAGCGGATGTTCATGGGATGCAGGAGGCGGGCAATATAGGACGCGGTGGCTTCGCCCTCCACATCCGGATTGGTGGCCAGGATGACCTCGGAGACTTTCTCCGAGCCGAGGCGGGACATGAGCTCCCGGATATGGATATCATCCGGGCCGATGCCTTCCATGGGGGAGAGGGTGCCGTGCAGGACGTGATACAGGCCGCCATACTCGTGGGTGCGCTCCAGGGCAGCCACATCCCGGGGATCCCGGACGACGCAGATCTGGCCGTTATGACGCTCCGGATCAGCGCAGACGGAACACAGGTCTCCGGCGGCGTAATTGCCGCAGACACTGCAGAAGCGGATGGCCTTGCGGCCTTCCCACAGCGCGACGGAGAGGCTGCGAACCTCCTCCAGGGGCATGGAGGCGATGAAATACGCAAAGCGCATGGCGGTTTTCTGCCCGACGCCGGGGAGCCGGTGAAGCTCCGCCGCCATGGTCTCGATGGGTTCAATCTGACTGCTCATCTCAGAACAGACCGCCCATTCCGGGAGCCATGCGGCTCATGGTGGCTTCACGGGCTTCCTCGCCCTTGCGGAGCGCTTCGTTGACCGCGGCCATGATCAGGTCCTGGAGCATTTCGATATCGTCCGGATCCACGACCTGGGGATCGATGGTGATGGAGGTGAGCTCGCGCTTGCCGGTGACCTTGACGGAGACCATGCCGCCGCCGGAGGAAGCTTCGTATTCCGCAGCGTCCAGCTGCTCCTGGGCTTCCTGCATCTGCTGCTGCATCTTCTGCGCCTGGCGCATGAGCTGCTGCATGTTGGCTCCTCCGCCGAAGCCGCCGAAATTCTGTCTTGCCATAAGTAAATCTCCTTTCATAAAGGGGAGGAAATCCCCATATCAACGTTATTGCTGTGCTTCCGGTTCCGGGGGAAGGATGACGGGGATCACGCCGGTGACCACATCGTCGAGGATGGCCATGATGTAAGGCATGCCCTTGCCGGAACGGTTCTGGAGCAGGATCTCATTGCGGTTCAGCTGCGTGACCGGGGAACGGAGCTGGGAAACCAGCAGTTTGCAGGGAACATTCTCCGGAAGGATGCAGACGCCTGCGATCACGCGGCCGTTGGAACCGTTTTTGTTGAAGTAGAAGCAGCGGACACCCTTGCCGGAACGGTTCTGGGACTCGAAGTCCACCTGGGGAATGCGCTTGGCCCAGCCGCGTTCTGAGAAGAGGATTATCTCGTCACCCTCCGTCAGCTGGCGGAAGCAGCAGACCTCATCGCCGGAATCCAGGGACATGGCCCGGACACCGGAGGCAGTACGTCCCTGTACCGGCACGCCGGAAAGCGGGAAGCGGATGCTCATGCCGCCGCGGGTGATGAGCAGCAGATCCTGATCCGTGGAGGCGGGACGCACATCCAGCAGGACGTCGCCCTTCTTCAGGGACAGGGCGGGATACTTGCGGGAGCGGACATCATAGTCCGCGGCCGCGGAACGCTTGATCATGCCGTGCTTCGTGACAAAGAGGAAGTCCGGCATGGCTTTGAGCTTTGCGGAATCGGCGGTGAACATCCAGAGGGCCTGCTCCGCGTCCTCCAGACCGGCCAGGACGCCGGCCAGCAGCTGGCCGCGGTCCCTGGGCTTGCATTCGGCCAGCTTCCCGACGTTGACGGGATAGCAGTTACCGAGATCCGTGAAGATATAGAGTGTTTCCGCCGTAGTGGAGGGCATGAGGAAGCGGGCGGAATCGCCGGGATTCTCCTCTGCCGTGGGCAGGGGCGTCCGCTTCAGCTGCGCCGGGGAGATCCGCTTGAGGTAGCCGTTTTCAGTGAAGACGACCACCGCATCCTCCGGAACGGGGGTGTTGTCCGGCAGGTCCACGGGAACGTCTTCCGGCGCTTCCAGCGTGGTGCGGCGCTCATCGCCGTACTGCTCTGCCAGCTCTTCCATTTCCTTGCGGATGACTTCCCGCAGTTTCCGTTCGCTCTTCAGGATGCCTTCCAGGCGGCTGATGAGCTTCAGGATATCGGCATATTCCTTCCGGAGGTTTTCAATCTCCAGGCCGGTAAGCTTTTGCAGGCGCATATCCAGGATTGCCTGGGCCTGCACCTCGGTGAGGGCGAAGCGCTCCATGAGGCCGATGCGGGCTTCCTTCGGGCTCTTGCTGGCCCGGATCAGGGCGATGACTTCGTCCAGGTTGTCCAGGGCGATCATCAGGCCTTCCAGGATATGGGCGCGGGCTTTGGCCTGCTTGAGCTCATATTCCGTGCGGCGGGTGACGACCCGCTTCTGGTAGTCGATATAGCTGGCGATCAGCTCCTTCAGGGTCAGCAGCACCGGCTTGCCGCCGGCGATGGCGACCATGTTGACGCCGAAGGTGACCTGCAGGTCGGAATACTTGTAGAGGTAGGCGAGGACCTTCTCCGGGATCACATCCCGCTTCAGCTCGATGACGGCGCGCATGCCGGTGCGGTCGCTCTCATCGCGGATGTCGTAGATGCCGCCGAGGGCGGCCTTCTTTTCCTCGCTGAGCTTCTGGATCTTCTCCAGCATGGCGGCCTTGTTCACCTGATAGGGAATCTCGGTGATGACCAGGAGCTTTCTGCCGTTGGCCCCGTCCTCCACATGCACGCGGGCGCGGAGGGTCAGCTTGCCGCGGCCGGTTTCATAGCCCCGGCGGATCTCCTCGTTATTGAGGAGGACGCCGCCGGTCGGGAAGTCCGGCCCGGGGAGAATCTGCATGAGCTCATCCAGGGTAATATCCGGATTGTCCATCTGTGCCAGGACGGCATGGATGGATTCGGAAAGGTTATGGGTGGGGATATTGGTAGCCAGGCCGACAGCGATACCGTTGGCACCGTTCACCAGCAGGTTGGGAAAACGGGCGGGGAGCATATCCGGTTCCTTCAGGGTATCGTCAAAATTCAGGCGGAAGGGAACCGTATCCTTTTCGATGTCCCGGAGCATTTCCATGGCCAGGGGCGTCATGCGGGCTTCGGTATAACGCATGGCGGCGGCGCCGTCCCCGTCGATGGAGCCGAAGTTGCCGTGGCCGTCCACCATGGGGGCGCGCATGGAGAAATCCTGCGCCATATGCACCAGGGCGCCGTAGACGGAGGAATCCCCGTGGGGATGGTATTTACCGAGGCAGTCGCCGACGATACGGGCGCACTTGCGGTGCGGCTTATCGGGGGTGGTGCCCAGTTCCATCATGGTATAGAGGATACGCCGCTGGACGGGCTTGAGGCCATCCTCCACCCGGGGCAGGGCGCGTTCGAGGATGACGTGCTCGGCATAGGGCATCATGCTGTTGTGCATGACGTCTTCCATATTGATATCCAGGATGCGGGAAGGATCGTCCTTCACGATGGGCTTTTCCGGTTCTTTACGCTTTGCCATGGATTACACGCCTCCTTCCGCCATGAGTTTCGCGTCAAAAGCGGCCGCGGCGGCATTGTCCCGGCGGGAAGCAGCGCTCTGGTCCAGCTTTTCATCGAAGGTATCCGCCTTGTTGAAGTCTGCGTGCTCGCTGATATAGTCCCGGCGGGGCTCCACCTTGTCGCCCATGAGGACGGTGGTCAGCCGGTCGACGAGGGCGGCATCCTCAATGGAGACGCGCATGAGCTTGCGGCGGGAGGGATCCATGGTGGTTTCCCACAGCTGCTCGGGGTTCATTTCGCCAAGGCCTTTGTAGCGCTGGAGGGTATAGCCCTTGCCGGCAGCGCTCGTGGCTTTGGAGAGTTCCTTGTCATCGTAAGCGTAGATGATGTTCTGGCCCTTCTGGACCTTGTAGAGGGGCGGCATGCCGATGTAGACATGACCGTTGGTGATCAGATCCTTCATATAGCGGAAGAAGAAAGTGAGCAGAATGGCGCGGATATGGGCGCCGTCCTGATCCGCATCGGAAAGGATGATAACCTTGCCGTATTTCAGGCTGGAGAGGGAGAAACCCTCGTCAATCCCGGTGCCCAGGGCGGTGATCAGGGAACGGAATTCCTCATTGGCCAGCACCTGGTCCAGATGCTTCTTTTCCACGTTCAGCGGCTTGCCGCGGAGGGGAAGGATGGCCTGGAAGCGGCGGTCGCGGCCCTGCTTGGCGCTGCCGCCGGCGGAATCGCCCTCCACGATGAACAGCTCGTTATCCTCCCACTTGCGGCCGGTGCAGCTGGAAAGCTTGCCCACCAGGGGCGCGGCCTCCAGCTGGCTGGCCTTGCGGATATTGTCCCGGGTTTTGCGGGCGGCTTCCCGGGCCTGGGCGGCGCGGATGGCCTTGGACACGATGGCGGAGGCGACTTCCTGGTTCTTCAGGTTGTCCAGCCAGTCCATCAGCTGCTGGGAGATGATGGCTTCCACCGCGGGACGGACTTCGCTGTTGCCGAGGCGGCCCTTGGTCTGGCCCTCGAACTGGGGATTCTTGACCATGGTGGTGAGCACGCAGGTGAGGCCCTCGCGGAAGTCCTCGCCGGAAAGGTTGTTGTCCTTTTCCTTCAGGAGGCCGACGCGGCGGGCATAATCGTTGAAGCACTTGGTGAAGGCGGCCTTGAAGCCGGTTTCGTGGGTGCCGCCCTCCGGCGTGTTGATATTGTTGACATAGGAGAAAAGGCTTTCGGTAAAGCCGTCGGTATACTGGATGGCGGCGCGGCAGATGACCGTATCCCGCTTGCCCTCGAGATAGATGACATCCTCCTGCAGGGCGTTCTTGCCGGCGTTGAGGTAGCGGACGTAATCGGAGATGCCGCCCTCATAGCAGAAGACGCGGGTGCGCGCTTCCGGATCGGCCAGGCGTTCATCGGTAAAGCTGATGCGGATACCGCGGTTCAGGTAGGCCAGTTCCTGCAGGCGGCGGGCCACGGTCTCCGTATGGAATTTGACATCCTCAAAGATCCGGTCATCGGGAAGGAAGCGGACGAGGGTACCCTTCTTGCGGGTGTTGCCCACGACCTCCAGAGGGCCGGTGGGTTTGCCGGCAGCGATCTTACGGGTCGCCGGATCGGTATCGGAGGTGAAGGCCATACGGTAATGGGTCCAGTTCAGGAACACATCCACCGTCAGCCAGCGGCTCAGCGCGTTGACAACGCTGGCGCCCACGCCATGCAGGCCGCCGGAATAGTCGTAATTCTCGTTATTGAACTTACCGCCGGCATGCAGCACGGTGAAGATGACTTCCACACCGGGAATGCCCAGGGTGGGATGGGTATCCACCGGCATGCCGCGGCCGTTGTCCCATACGCTGGCGGACCCGTCCTTATGCAGGGTGACGGATACTTCGTCGGCAAAGCCGTTGGCGGCTTCGTCGATGGCGTTGTCCACAATTTCCCAGAGCAGGTGGTGCAGGCCGCGGGAAGAGGTGGTGCCGATATACATGCCGGGACGCATACGGACGGCTTCCAGCCCCTCCAGTACCTGAATATTCCCGGCGTTGTAGGTTTGCGATGCCATGAGGTCACTCCCTGAGTTTCATTTGACTGTTTACCGGCGGATGCCGGACGGGGTCCGACTTGCCAGCAGACTCTTTATTATACCATGGAATGTAGGGAAAAGAAAAGGGGAACACTAGATTTTGCGCATGGTTTTGCGGACGGAACGCTTGACAGGCATGGGGAAAACAGGGATAATGAGACGATGACAAAGGGGGTTGAGCGCATGAAGCGCTTTGTTTGCGGATTCCTGTGCCTGTGCCTGCTGTGGACCGGGCTCAGTTTTGCTGCGGCTGAAAATGAAGAGATCCCGAGCGCCGAGGTAATCCCGGAGGAATCCGGACTGTCCGAGGATGAGATCGAGGAAATCATGGAGCTGGACGCGGATGAACCGATTGAACGGGTGACCGGCAAGGTTTATCCGGAACCCACACTGGCGGACTTCAACATGAGCTCCCCGGCGATCTACACCTGCTCGATTTCCGCCAAGAAGCCCTACATCTTCAAGGACATGGATCCGGACATGAAGAATTACGCCTACAAGGGCAGCGGAACGATCAAGGGCGTGGAAGTACTGTACGTCGGCCTGCGGTGCATGATCGTCCGGAAGGACAACGTGATCGGCTATGTGTGGCGGCAGTGGGTGGACAAGCAGTCTGTGGAGGCTGTGGATCCGGCCAACACCCCGCCCTTTAATGAACAGAAGCACTCCTATATCGCGACGACGGCAACAGCCTGCCACGTGCGGAAGAATATGAGCTTCAACGAAGGGGAAGAGGACGACGGAAACAACTACGTCATCCTGAATCCGGGCACGAAGATCACGATCTGGAAGTTCTACGAAGGCTGGGCTGTCGTGAACTACATGCGGGAATACGGCTACATCGATCCCAACGAACTGACGGATCTGATGCCGGTATCCCCGACGGACGAGGAACTGTTTGAGGACTGCCCCATCGCGGCTTACACCAGCTACTACAAGATGGTGCAGAGCAAAACCAACATCAGCCGGATCCACAATATCGCCGTGGGCGCCCGACTGGTTTCCGTTGTGCTCCAGCCGGGTGAGATCTTTGACGGGAACGCGATTATGGGCCCCTACGGAAGGAAAAAGGGATACGAAGAGGCTCCCGTCCTGATCAACGGGCAGACGGTTCCGGGATACGGCGGCGGAACCTGCCAGGTTTCCAGTACGCTGTACAATGCGGTGCTGCAGCTGCCGGGACTGAAGGTGCTGAAGNNACCTGCCGATCCACTGTGACGCGGCGGTGGGAACGGAAGAACTGAATTTCCGGTTCCAGAACAATTATGATTTCCCGATCCGGATTGAAGGATGCACCAGCAGCGATGGAGCGCTGTCCATGCGGATCTACAAGGTACACTGAACCTGACGCGCGGCGAAAGCCGCGCGTTTTGATATCCGGAAAAGCAAAATATGTACGCATAATTTGCTGTTCCTGCGGTTTTCAGAAAGGGCCGGATGTGGTAAAATTCTCCCTGTCAGAAATGATAGAGTTGCCGAAGAACGGCAGGGGGGGATTGGAATGATTGACTTACAACATCTGACCAAAGCTTATGCGAAGAGCAATGTCAAAGCGGTGGACGACCTGACGCTGCAGGTGAACGGCGGGGAACTGTTCGGCTTTATCGGACCGAACGGCGCCGGCAAGACCACCACGATCAAGCTGATGACCGGCGTGCTGACCCCGGACAGCGGTACCATTACCATGGCCGGGCACCGGATGGACCAGGAACGCCTGGAGGCGCAGCGGCTGATCGGCTTTGTGCCGGACGGAAACGACCTGTATGACCGGCTGACCGGTATGGAATACCTGAACTTCATGGCGGACATTTACCAGGTGGACACCGCGCAGCGCAAGGCGCACATTGAGAAATACCTGGATATTTTCTCCCTGGAGGATGCCATCAACAACCAGGTTCGTTCCTATAGCAAGGGCATGAAGCAGAAGCTGGTGGTGATCGGCGCGCTGATCCACAATCCGCCGGTCTGGATCCTGGACGAGCCGCTGGGCGGCCTGGATCCCCGGGCGGCGCACCTGCTGAAGGAAGAAATGATCCGGCACTGCAAGGAAGGGAACACGGTGTTCTTCTCCACCCACGTGCTGGAAGTGGCGGAAAAGCTGTGCACCCGCATCGGCGTGATTGCCCACGGCAGCCTGAAGGCGGTGGGCACACTGGAAGAACTGCGCTCCGGCGAAGTAGGCGCCAGCCTGGAAGAACTGTTCCTGGAGCTGACGGATGACGACGGAGGCGAAGAAGAATGACCGCTTTCTTTGCCCTGCTGAGGCTTCAGCTGCTGACCCGCTATGCGGACCTGAAGCCGAAGAACCTGAAAAATGCCCTGCGTGACAAACGCGGCCGGACGGTCGGTATGTTTATCGCGATCGCGTTCCTGTTCATTTACCTGGGCGTGATCCTGTACATCATTGAGACGAAGGCACTGGACGTGCTGTCCCCGGTGGCCGGGTCTCCGCAACCGGTTGACCTGCGGAACCTGCTGGTGATCATGGCGGTGGTGCTGAGCACCGCCGGCACCCTGGTGATGGCTTTCTTCTTCATCATGAGCTCCCTGTACCTGGGCCGGGACGCGGCGTTCCTCGCCTCCCTGCCCATCAAACCCCGCACGCTCCTCGGCGCGAAGCTGGCGCAGGTCTGGCTGTCGGAAACGCTGATTGACGCGGTGATCCTGCTGCCGGCCTGCATCCTGTACGGTACCCGGGTGGGAGAAGACGCCGGATTCTATATCCGGATGGTACTGATCTGGCTGACGATCGCTGTTCTGCCGATCTGCATCGCTGGAGTGCTTTCCGCCTTCCTGATCCGGATTTCCGGACTGTGGAAGCACCGGGAAATTTTCCTGACCGTAGGCGGTTTTGCCCTCTTCATCGGATATATGATCCTGATGATGAACGTGGGCAGCATCACCGGGAATTCCGCGGAAAGCGGAGAGATGCTGAAAGAGTTCTTCATGAACAATTCCGCCCGCATCTCCGGAATGACCGAGTATTTCCCGCCGGCCGGCTGGGCTGCGCACGGACTGCTGGGCGACTGGGGACAGCTGGGACTGTTCGCGGCGGTGAGCTTTGCCGCACTGGCTCTGCTGATCGGCGTGCTGGGAATCTTCTACCGGAAGCTTTCCCTGCTGCAGAGTGAGGCACCCACCGCTACCGGGAAGAAGGGTATCCAGAAGGGATCCATCCGCGAAGGAAACGCCTTCAAGGCGAATGTGAAGCGGGAAGCCCTGCTGATCCTGCGGGTGCCGTCCTACGCCATCAATATCCTGCCGATTACCTTCATGCCGCTGCTGATTATCGTCATGCTCGGCGTGTCCATGGGCCGCAACAGCGCGGAAGGCGGTTTCACCCAGCTGCTGGCGCAGTTGTCTCCTGTTCTGGTTATGTGTATCCTTGCTGCCGCAATGGCCTATATGAGCGGCATGAGCCCTGCGCTGAGCACAGCGGTGACCCGGGAAGGTAAAGGCCACGACTTTATCAAAGCGCTGCCTGTATCGGCCCGGACACTGATCCACGCGAAGATCGCGGTGGGCTTCGGACTGGAAATTCTCGGCGTGCTGTTCGCGGGGATCGCGATCCTGATTCTGATGCCCGGATTTACGCTGGAAACCATCCTGGCGATCGTTCTGTGCCTGATCTTCAGCTTCGGATGCTCCTGCCTGGCGCTGAGCCGGGATGTGAAGAAGCCGCGGCTGGACTGGGTGACGGAGCAGGAAGCGGTGAAGCAGAACTTCGGCGTGCTGATTTCCATGCTGGTTTCCTGGGCTATCCTGGCCGCCCTGGCCGGACTATGCTACGTGATGATCAGCAACGGATGGGAAATGATTCCTGTGTTCGCCGTGCTGGCGGTAATCCTTATCGTGCTGTCGGTGCTGGCTTACAGGATCCTGATGAAGAACGTGGACAAGTATTACTGCGCAGGTTGATTTTGCTGTTGGTTGCTAGTTTTTAGTTGTTAGATTCAGCGGAGGGGAAAACGATGAAAAAGGGTTTATGTCTGGTACTGGCGCTGATGCTGGCGGTGCTTTTCGGCGGAAACGCACTGGCGGAAAAGGTGGACCTTCCGCAAAGCGGCTACAGCGTAACGATTCCGGACGGCATGGCGTACAGCGGGAAGAGGAACAGTGCGGACGATGTGGACTTCGTCTGGCTCTCCGACGCGCTGGGGCTTGAAATCCAGTTTACCCATGCGAAAAACGACCGGAATGTTACACTGAAGGCTATGGCGACCGTGCTGCGGGAGGATGGCTATGACGCCGAAATTCGCAGGGTTTCCGGGATCGATATGATCGTATATGAGGGAACGGATCCGGATGACGATCCCGCGGAAGCCATGAAATTCATCACCTATGTATTCCTGGAAGGGGATGTGGCGCAGCAGATCTGCTTCTGGTACGCCAACCAGAACGCGGCGGACCTGACGCTGGAGATTATTGAGAGTATCACAGGCAAGGACTGACGGGAAATGAGCTTTACACACCTGCATCTTCATACGGAGTACAGCCTGCTGGACGGAGCCTGCCGGATTACCTCGCTGGTGAAACGGCTGAAGGAACTCGGCATGGATTCGTGCGCCATCACGG
>LXOW01305283.1_pt1 | contig 11752 bp, 8 predicted proteins | sample 1368591 | NCBI WGS metagenome assembly LXOW01 (sample SAMN04884650, study PRJNA319009) | bovine gut metagenome | isolation source: Cow rumen | host: Bos taurus | place: Italy: Legnaro (PD) | collected 2014-07-09
GGGACAGTGCACCGTCCACCAAGGTAATGTCCACGCCATAGCGAGGCATCTCGGCCAGCACTTGTTTGAGGCGGCCAGTGGAGCTGGGGCCTGAGATGATAGCTTTCCCTCGTTGTAATGCCTTGGCGGTGACCAATCTACCTAACGAAGTGCTGAAGTTGGAAATGTCCAGAATGTCAGAAGTGGGGCGTTTTTCCTTGTAGTGTTTTTCAGAAGTAATGAAAATGGTGCCTTTGGCCAGTTCAATCTCCGGCTTAGGCGTTTCGGTCACTTGGTCCACACTCTCGCCGTCGATACCGATAGAGGTGATGGCGATTTTCTTGTCCGTCTGATACAGTTCTCGCAACACATAATTGAGACTTTCCGTTTTGCCGGTGTTTTTCTCCATGCCGACAAACGAAACGCTTTTGTGTTGCAGGATCTGTTCAATAAGCTGTGACACAGTGTTTTATTTTCTGCTATATTTGAGCTTTCGGATGATAATCAGGATAATTCCCATAATCAGTATTAATGCCAAAGGAATCACAATATTCAAGACTGAATACAGATTCTTGTGGTTTCTGATTTTGACAGGATCCAAAGAACCGATTTTGAAGTTCTTGGAGCGGATTTGCAGCAGGTCGTCATCGTCACAGAGGTAGTTGACACAGTTGAGCAGGAAGTCAGTGTTGTCGTACATCACGCCGGTGTATATGTCATAGCCGGTGGGGTAGGGCTGGTTGCGCTGGCGGTCGATGAAGTTGCGGATGATGTCGCCGTCGGCCACAAAAATCTGACGGGTGGGTTCACTCTTCTGCAGGAATCCCAGCGATTTCATGGTGTCGAACTCAATGGGCAGGATGCCGTTGAAAGCGGACTCGAACGAGCCTTCCACGATAGCGGCGATGGGCAGGTACTTGAAAGCGTATTCCTGCAAATTGGGCGTTGCCAAGCCCACATTGATGGTGACAATGGCCGGGGCGGGCACGATTTTGGTGCGTTCGGAAGTCAGCAGCAAGGGCGTCTTTTTCAGCTCGTTGTCTTTGCCCACAAAATCGATGGTGCCTGTAAAATCAGACTTTATCTCTTTGATATTGCGCACAATAGGATGGTCGGTGAAGTTGACCACTTTAAGGCAATAGGGGAAATTCATGAACTTGTATTGCTGCTGGTCGCCAATCTGGCCCACACCGATGGGAATCTGCTGGCAGCTGAGGTCTTGGATCAGGTTGGGATTCAGACGCACACCATAGCTGAAAAACAGGTCGTTAAGGCGCAGGTTACGGGGTGTGGCGAAGAATTCGGGACGGTCCTGCAAGCTGTCGGCGGAGGCGTCGGTAGCGTCAATCAGCCAGAGAATCTTGCCGCCTCGCATCAGGAATTGGTCGATCACGTATTTGTCGGCATCGGGGAAGGGTTCCGTAGGCTGGGCTACAATCAGCACATCGTATTTGTTGCCGCGAATAGTAAGCGTTTGGCTGACCGTGTCTTCAATGGCTATGTCGTTCAATGCATTCACCCTGCCGTTGATGCGCACACGGTCCACATTGTAAAAGCGTTGCAGCTGCCATGCCATCCATGAGGTGGAATAGAAGTCCATCTCGCCGTGTCCGTCCAGAAACGCCACCTTGGGTTTGCTTGCGGTCATGAGTTTGCGGATGGAGGAAACGAGGTTGTATTCCAGCTCCTGAATGGAGTATTCCAGCCAATCGTTGCCGCTGGGGTCGGCCACAATCAGGGTGGCAGGATATTCCTGGTTGTGGTAGGCAATCATGGCTCCCGGCACGATATAGTGGGTGGAGAAACCGCTGGCGTCCTCACGGCTGATGGGGATGGGCTTCAGTCCCTTCTGGGCAAACTCGCCGAAAATAGTGTTCACTTCCTCTGGCGTTTTGTCCTTCACAGGGTCGATGAATTCGACATGGATATTTTTGGAATAGCTTCTGAATTCCTGAAGCATATCTCTTGTTTTCTCTCTAAATAATTGGTAATCAGCAGGGAGGTTGTCTCCTTTCAGAAAAACACGGATATAAACCTTGTCATCCAAGTTCTTCAACATCTGAATTGTAGTGGGTGAAAGAGAGAGTCTTTTATCTTTGGTCAAATCAATTCTGAAAAAGAAAAAAGAAGAGAGAATATTGACAGCGATCAGGATGAGCAGGCTGACAATCAATCCGGTGATGGCATTCTTCTTAAAACGCTGGCTGTTGTTGTTTTTTTCTTTCATGACTATAGAAGATTTACCATTTTCTGTTTAACAATACGATTTTGGTGCCAAATAAGAAGAGGAAGATGACGCTGAAGAAATAAATCAGGTCGCGGCTGTCGATAACGCCCTTGCTGATAGCGGAATAGTGTTCGGCGATACCTAAAGTTTTGATGTAGTATCCAAAATTGCCGAGGGCGGAGAAGGAGTAGATGAAGTCGAAGGCGAAGAACATGATGAAGCAGAGCAGGGCCGCAATGATGAAAGCTACAATCTGGTTGTTGGTAATCGAAGAAGAAAACAGGCCGATGGCGATAAATGAGGAGCCCAGGAGGATCAGTCCAAGGTAGGAACCCCAGGTGCTGCCCATGTCTATGTTGCCTACTGGGTTACCGATGAGATACACCGTGATAACGTAAACCAGTGTCGGTATCAGCGTGATAACCAGTAAGGTAAGGCAAGCCAAGAACTTTGCTCCGATGATTTGGTTGTCGGTGAGGGGCTTGGTGAACAGCAACTCGAGGGTGCCGCTCTTCTTTTCCTCGGCGAACGAGCGCATGGTGATGGCGGGCACCAGGAAAATGAAGAGGAATTCCGCCACATTGAACAAACCTTGGATGTCGGACAGTCCGGCGAAAATCACGTTGTTGATGTTGGGGAAGACCCAGAGGAAAAGTCCTGCCACAATGAGGAATACGGCGATGAAAATGTATCCCAGCACCGAGCTCAGGAAGGATTTTATTTCTTTAAGATATAGACTGTACATATTGTAAGAATTAACTTGCAAAGATACGAAAAATAATTAGCAAATGAGCAAATTAGTTAATGAGCATATTGGTATGGACGATCCGTATTTTCCGCTATTCCACGGTCACCTCATCGACAAAGATATGGCTATCGCCGCCGGCGCCGAGGTGCCAGTCGGGTAGCTTGCCGAAGGTCTTGGCTTTGATGCGGATGTAACGGCAATGAGCGGGCTTGTCAATGTGGAATTCCTGAAGTTGCGTCTCATAGTCGTTGGCAGCCACCTGGTTGGTGTAAGTGCCGTATGGCTCAAAGTTCACGTTGTCTTCAGAAATCTCAACGGTCATAGAGGTAGGGAAGACAATCCACGCGCGGGTGTCTTGCAGGAAGCCTACGCTTACTTTGTGGATGTCTTTCACTTTCAGCAGGTCGATGGTGGCCTCGAAGTCCTTGCCCTGATAGCCTTGCCAACCGCCTAAGCGGAAGTTGGTCTGGCCGTGGATGCCGTCCAACAGGGCATTGTCACCGCCTGCCGAATACATTTCGGAATATTGGGAGTGCAGTATGATTTTCTTGTCCTGGGCAAACTGGTAGAATTTGGCCTCGACAACGGGACTGTAACCGGTTGACTCATTGTAGCTTACCGCTTTTACGGTAGTGTTCTTGTTAATGGTGAAAGGACTGGTGTATTCTAATTTGGAGTTTTTAACGGGATCGGTGCCATCGGTGGTGAAATAGATTTTGTCGGTGGTGGCGGGGAAAACCAGTTTTTTGTTACTGATTTGCGCAGGCTGGAACAGGCTGATGTTGAACGTCAGCTGGTCTTTGAAGGTCTGCTGCGGTGCGTTGATGCTGGGCACGATGGTGATGGTCGGTTCCAAGCGGTTCTCGGGCTGCTTGTCCTTGCCCACGCCCCATTTGGTGTTGGGCTTCGCGCTCATGACAAAATTAAGTTGTCCGCCGTCTTTGATATCCTCGAAAGTGATATAGGATTTGTCGTATTTCTGGCCGTTCAGCTTGGCAGACTGGATGTAGCAGGCGTTGCGGCTGCGGTTGGTGGCGGTGATGACAAATTGCTGGCCATTTTCCAAGTTGATGGTGACCTTGTCGAACATCGGGCTGCCAATGATGTAGTGGTTGTCGCCGGGACAAACAGGGTAGAACCCCATGGCGCTGAGCACATACCAGGCGGACATCTGGCCGCAGTCCTCGTTGCCGCACAGTCCGTCGGGTTGCGAGGTGTAAAGGCTGTGCATGATGCTGTCGGTCATGCGCTGTGTTTTCCATGGCTTGCCGATGAAATTGTACAGGTAGGCGGCATGGTGACTCGGCTCGTTGCCGTGGGCGTACTGTCCAATCAAGCCAGTGACATCCACCTGCTCGCGGCCGGCGGTGAGAGAACTGGTGCCGAAGAGGCTGTCCAACAAGCGTTCCGCAACAGCTGTTCCGCCCATCAAATCCACGTAGGTGTTGAAATCATGGGGCACGTAAGTGGAATATTGCCAGGAGTTGGCTTCCGTAAAGTGATTGTTGATTTCCTTGGGGTTGAAGTGTTGCAGAAAACCACCATTTGCTTTGGGATGCATGAAACCATTGGCATCCATGATGTTTTTATAGAACTGCGATCTTTTGATAAATTCTTGATAGATATCATCTTGGCCTAAAGCTTTGGCGAATTGGGCGATGCACCAGTCGTCGAAGGCATATTCCAGAGTCTTGGAAACGGATTCGTGCTCGTAATCGGAGGGAATGAAGCCGTATTTCGCATATTCCGGACGGCCCAGGAGATTCAGCTTGGCACTGGCTACCATGGCATTGAGCATCTGAAGTTTTTCATAATCAGAATAATGGTCCAAAATGCCTTTCTGATAGGCATCGTAAATGACGGGAATGCTGTGATAGCCAATCATGCACCAAGTTTCGTAAGCTGATAGTTCCCAAACGGGCAGCATGCCACCTTGTTCGTAATGGCGCATGAAAGTATAGACAAAATCGTCGGTGCGTTTGCGGTCGATGAGCGCAAGCAGCGGATGTAGGGCTCGGTAGGTGTCCCACAGGGAGAAAACCGTATAGACATTGTGCTCTTTGGCCTGATGCGTCAGCCCATCCATGCCACGGTATTTTCCATCTACATCATTAAACAGATAAGGAGAGGTATAACAGTGATACAAAGCGGTATAGAAAACTTTCTTTAACTCAATGTCATTGGTCTCCACCACGATTTTGTTAAGTTCCTCGTTCCAAATTTCGCGGGCTTGATGATGGACTTTGTGGAAGTCGAAATCGGGAACCTCTTTCAGGTTCTTGTCGGCATCATTCAGGTTGAGGGCGGCGGCGGAAAGGGCCACTTTCGTCACCACTTGCTTGGTGTTTTCGGCAAAATAGATGATGGCTTTGCAGTTGGTGCCGGTGATGGCGTTGACCGAATCCACACGCTGGTCGTTCACATAAAACTCTACCTTGGTGATGCGTTGGGAGAACATCATGGAGAAGTTCAGTTTCTGGTGTTCGTTCCAAGCCCTTGAATCACGCAGACCCACAATTTTGTTCGCCTTGGCATCGTAGCTGATGACGCTGTTCAGCACCATGTCACGATGTTTCAAGTCGAGAATGATGCCTTTGGGCATATCGTTGTCGGGGTAGGTGTAGCGATGCACGCCCACTCGTGGGGTGCAGGTCAGTTCTGCTTTTACTTTGTACTTGTCGAGCCACACGGAGTAATAACCTGGCTCGGCGATTTCCTTGCTGTGAGAGAAGGTTGAGCAGTACTCGCTGTTGATGACCGAGGCTTTTCCGGTGAAGGGCATCAGCAGGATGTCACCATAGTCGGAGCAGCCGGTACCGCTAAGGTGGGTATGGCTGAAACCGTAAATCACATTGTCCGAGTAGTGGTAAGCCGAACAGCCGTCCCAGCCGTCCAGTCGGGTGTCGGGACTGAGCTGCACCCCGCCGAAGGGCACTATGGCGCCGGGGTAGGTGTGCCCGTGGAAATCCGTGCCCACCAAGGGGTTAACGTATTGGCATAAATTCTCCTGAGCGGAGGCGATCGCCCCTGTAAGGAGCATTGAAATCATTAAAACTGCAAGCTTTTTCATTATCTGTTGTTTTTTTAATATTAATATCATTGGTTTTCTATTTCATTTGTGTGATGAATTAAATTACGGCCTCGAATAGGTCTAATTTTAGTAACCCCGCACGTAAGTGTGGGGTATGGAATGCTCAATCAACTCTCTTCGCGGCACGAGAGATGCTTGCCCTGATGCTATGTCTGGCATGCCGCGAAAGGGTGGAATGGTGTTATGGAGCCACAGGGTCTTAGTTGACTGAGCCTCATTTGTTAGGAGTCTGTCAGGGTGTCGCCTCTTCGAGGCTCGTAGACACTATGTGGATCCTTTTACCCCACACTTACGTGCGGGGTTATTGAGATGGTGCCTCTTCGAGGCACAGGATAAGTAAGACTTCTTCATGTCTGCCATAATACTTACCCCGTTATACCTTTCTCATTATTCAAATCAAAAAATCAAAGAACACTTGTTTAATAGTTTATTTGTTAAGAAGTTTTTTGTTTCGTCTTCACGTCTCCACGTCTTCACGTTTCTACGTTCAATTGTCCGTTGTCTATCATCCATCGCACAACCTTTACCACTTTCTCTTGAGTGAATTTTTCTGAAACCTTGATGATGAGGTCTTTAAGCTCTTTTACGCCCGTTGCGACAATGGCATTTATCTCTGTTGTAATGTCATTAAAGTCTTTTTTCTCCAATTCTTCTTTGTGCACTTTCAGGCAGACATCGCATTTGCCGCAGGCGGGACTTTTGTACTCGCCGAAATAGGCCAAAAGCAGCTGGCTGCGGCAGGTGTCTTCGCATTGAACGAAGTGCAATACTTCTTCTAATCGCCTTTGAGCCACCTCTTTACGTCGTTTGTAGATATCGGGACTGAAGTACAGGTAATCCTCGTCCACTCTCGGAGTGAGGAAGGTGATGAGTGCCTGTTCGGTTTTGGGCGAATAGCTCCAAAGTCCCATACGGGCCAGCTTGTGGAGCAGGCTGACGGCCTCTTCCTCGCTGATGCCGGCACGCTGGGCGATTTCTGCTTCGTCAATCTTGACATATCGGGTGAAAAGGCCACTGTAAGAGCGCAGAATCAGCTTGATAAACTCGTCATATTCAGTATTTTTCTCTTCAAAAATTGTCAAGCGCTCTCCGCCGATGCTCATGCTGAGCTGTGAGGTGCTCTTTCCGTCTTCACTGAGGAATACCATGCCCATCTTTTCCAAAAACTTGATAGAATTGTAGATGGCCACCATGTTCATGGCAGCGGGTTTCAGCAGTTCACCGATGCGGAAGGGAAAAGTGCGGCCAGCCCCGTCACCGAGGGCGATGTTATAGTGGTTGCACAATATATTATATACTTTGCGGATATCCTCAATGGGTGGGAATGTCAGCTCAAAGTTGCGTTTCAGCTCGCGGATGTCGGCATCATCGTAGAGCATGATGGCCACGGACTCTTTCTCGTCGCGGCCCCCTCGTCCGGCCTCCTGGAAATAGCCTTCCAAAGTGTCGGGGATGTCGATGTGGATGACAAAACGCACGTCGGGCTTGTCAATGCCCATACCGAAAGCGTTGGTGGACACGATGACGCGGGTCTGGTCCTGCATCCACTCGTTCTGCTTGCGGTCGCGGGTGGCGCTGTCGAGTCCGGCATGGTAGAAATCGGCGGCAATACCGTTGCGTTGCAGAAACTCGGCAGTCTCCTGTGTCTTGCGGCGATTGCGTACGTACACGATGCCTGTGCCAGGGTAGCGCTGCATGATGCGCAGCATACGGTTGTTCTTATCTTCTTCTTTTACAACATAATACGTCAGATTATCTCGTTTGAAACTTTTCTGAAAAACATTATATTGCGGAAAATGGAGTCTGTCTTGGATGTCTTTCACCACTTCGGGAGTGGCGGTGGCGGTCAGCGCAAGCACTGGCACCTTCGGGAAAAACTGGCGTATTTCGGCGATTTCGAGGTAGGGTGGGCGGAAGTCGTAGCCCCATTGCGAGATGCAGTGCGACTCGTCCACGGCAATCAGTCCGACATGCAGATGCGACAGCGTGGCCCGGAAATTGTCAGTCTTGAGGCGCTCGGGCGACACGTACAGGAACTTGAATTCAGGATCGAAGGCGCAGTTGTTGAGGATCAGTTCAATTTCGTGCTTGCTCATGCCGGAATACAATGCAGCAGCTTTAATATGGCGTTTTTTCAGGTTGGCCACTTGGTCCTTCATCAGGGCGATGAGCGGCGAAATGACGATGCACAGTCCGTCAAGGGCGAGGCCGGGTACTTGGAAACAGATGGACTTGCCGCCGCCGGTGGGCAGCAGGGCCAGGGTGTCGCGACCGTCCATCACCGACAGGATAATGTCCTCCTGCAGCGGCCTGAAACTGTCGTAGCCCCAGTGGTCTTTCAGTATTTTCCGTATCTGTTCCTGTTTGGTCATGTGCTGATGCCAATAAAAATGCAAAGTTACACAAAATCGTTGAGTTGCCGCTTCTCTTTTTTGATAAAAACATTAAACAATACTTTTGCGGCTTTTTCGTCAAATTTTTTGACAAAAACATCAATAACACTTTCGCAGCTGTTGCTCTAACAAGCAATGCTGATTTATTGGGACAAAAATACAAGCAAGCTTGCTTTTGTCCCTTTTAAATCAGCATTCTATCAGCCGCAAAAGAAAAAACAATAAAAACAATATGCCTTATTTTCCATATTATCCCTCAAATCTTTGTTGTAAAAGAAAAACATTATGCCATTTTTCCTTATCCTTACATAATTTTCAGCCACAGAAGAAAAATAAATTAAATAAGATGGTATTATCTCTTGATTTTTCCATTTTCTTTCAGAATATATTGTTAGAAAACATACATAGTTTTTGTTTTAGCATCAAGGTAATACCGTTCCACTTCATCTATGATAGGAGCAAAGTTGTACAAAATCCCAATAGGAGTATTTGTCAGCCTCATGTAGTTCCACAACTGTTGTCTTTGGGCAGGGCCATTATGCTCAATTGCCTTGCATTCAATAAAAACTTTTCTTTACAAAAGAAGTCGACAATGTGCCTATGCGGAATTTTTTGATTATGGAATTCAACAGAGAAACCATATTCTCTAATATGTGGTATTTCCTTTTCTAACAATAAAATCTCCAATGCATCCTGATACATATATTCGTTTAGGAATGGTCCCATCTCTTGATGCACCTGCTGACAACATCCCAATAAGTCAAAGGTAAAAGCCCTCAAACTTCTTGTTAATTCTGAATCCGTTGTAATTAATTTCTTTATACTATACANNATGTTTTTATTGTTATGTTATTTTACATTTCTAGTAAAAAGAATGATTGAATTAGCTCCCTTATGGCTAAATATGTTTTTATTGTTTTTTCTTTTCAAGTGATTCAACTTTTTCGATAGAAAAGGAAGAATTGAATGATTGGTTTTAGCAGCTAGCTGCGTAAAACAATCATTCGGTTCTTCCGACTTGAAAAGTGTTGTTTATGTTTTTGTCAAGAAAGAGAAGATTTTTGTATTTTTGCATTTTTAATAAATAGAAAGTAGCATGAAGAAAATATTAGTGACTGGAGGCGCGGGATTTTTGGGCTCGCATTTGTGCGAAAGACTGCTCAAGGAAGGAAATGATGTGATTTGCCTTGACAATTATTTCACAGGAAGCAAGCGGAATATTATTCACCTGATGGGCAATCCTTACTTTGAGGTAATACGCCATGATATAACAGAACCGTTTGATATAGAGGTGGATGAGATCTATAATTTGGCATGTCCGGCCTCGCCGGTGCATTACCAGTACGACCCCATCAAAACCATCAACACTTCGGTGGTGGGTGCGGTGAATATGCTGGAGCTGGCCAACCGCAACGGCGCCAAAATATTGCAGGCTTCCACCAGCGAGGTTTATGGTGATCCCTTTGTGCACCCGCAGCCCGAGGAGTACTGGGGCAATGTAAACCCCATCGGTATCCGCTCTTGCTACGATGAGGGCAAGCGCTGCGCCGAAACCCTTTTCTTCGACTATCATCGGCAGAACAAGGTGAGAATCAAGGTGGTACGGATTTTTAACACCTACGGTCCCCGTATGTTGCCCGACGACGGCAGGGTGGTGTCAAATTTCATTGTGCAGGCATTGAAAAATGAGGATATCACTATCTACGGTACTGGAGAACAAACTCGCAGTTTTTGCTATTGCGAGGATATGATTGACGGTATCATCCGAATGATGAACACTGCGGAAGAGGTGTCTGGACCAATCAACTTGGGAAATCCCAAGGAATTTACCATCAAGCAGTTGGCTGAATTGGTGGTAGAACTGACTGGCTCAAAATCCAAAATCATTTACCATCCGGCAGTGCAAGACGATCCGCAGCAGCGCCAACCCATTATCGATAAGGCCAAAGCCGTTCTGAACTGGCAACCCACCATTGAACTTCGTGAGGGTCTGGAGCACACGATAGCGTATTTCAAGGGGATAATTTAGTTCCTTTTTCTGAAAAAATGATAGTTTGTAGAGTCTTAAAATAGGCACATTAGCACATTGTCTCATTGGCACATTAACTAATTTGCTAATTAACTAATTTGCACATTGATTTTTTTCGTATTTTTGCAGGTTATTAACCAAATTAGTATAGCTGTCAATGGAAGACAAGAAAATGATAACGGTGACCTCTCCCTTGCTCCCTTCGTTGGACGAGTTTGTGGGCTATTTGGAGGAGATATGGAAGAGCAAATGGATTACCAATAATGGTCAGTTCCATCAACAGTTGGAGGCTGCTTTGGCGGAATATTTGGGCGTAAAATATGTGTCTTTGTTTACCAATGGGACGCTTCCTCTGATTACCGCCTTGCAGGCTTTGGGCATCAAAGGGGAAGTCATAACCACTCCGTATAGTTTTGTCGCAACAACTCATGCGTTGTGGTGGAACGGCATCAAACCGGTGTTTGTGGATATCGATCCCGCCACTTGCAATCTCAATCCGGACAAAATTGAAGCGGCTATTACCGACAAAACCACGGCCATCATGCCGGTGCATTGTTACGGAATGCCTTGTGATACCGAAAAGATACAGGCTATTGCTGACAAACATGGCCTCAAGGTGATTTATGACGCGGCTCATACTTTTGGGGTTCGCGTGAATGGAGAGAGCATTCTGCAGGCTGGCGACATGTCCACACTGAGTTTCCATGCCACCAAAGTGTTCAACACGGTGGAAGGCGGTGCCCTCGTATGCCACGATGCGGAAACCAAGAAGCAAATTGATTTCCTGAAGAATTTCGGCTTCAATGGCGAAACCGAGGTGGTAGCCCCTGGCATCAACAGTAAGATGGATGAGATACGCTCTGCATACGGTCTGCTCAACCTCAAGCAGGTGGACCAAGCCATTGAGGCGCGACATAAGGTGGCGGATTATTATCGTCAGGCGTTGCGACTGGTGAAAGGCGTGAAAGTGTTTGAGGATATGCCGGGTGTGCGTCACAACTATGCCTACTTTCCCATCCTGATTAATGCGGAGGAATATGGCATGAGCCGGGATGAACTGTATTTCAAAATGAGAGAGGATAACGTGTTGGGACGCAGGTATTTCTATCCGCTTATCAGCACGTTCGACACGTATAAAGGTTTGGAATCTTCCAATTCTTCCAATTTGCCCGTGGCCACACGCATTGCTGACGAAGTGATTTGCCTCCCCATGTATTATGGCCTCACGGAAGAGGATATGGAGCGGGTTTTGAACTGTATTGTGAAATAGAAAAATAGAGAAAGA
>LXOW01040530.1_pt1 | contig 11751 bp, 8 predicted proteins | sample 1368591 | NCBI WGS metagenome assembly LXOW01 (sample SAMN04884650, study PRJNA319009) | bovine gut metagenome | isolation source: Cow rumen | host: Bos taurus | place: Italy: Legnaro (PD) | collected 2014-07-09
TGTTTCATGTACCAGCCAAAGGTTATCTTCTCCAGGCCCATGACAACCACGCCGGCTGCCGAGCCGATGATGAGCATCGAGCCGCCCACGCCGGCACAATAGGCCAGCAGCTGCCAGAAGATGCCGTCTACGGCCATGGCCCCGTCGGCCGCCACGGGATACATGCCCATACAGCCGGCCACCAGCGGCACATTGTCGACGATGCTCGACAGCACGCCGATGATGCCGTTTATCACATAGTAGTTGCCCGAGAATGCTGTGTTCAGTCCCTCGCCCAGTGCCGTCAGCACGCCTATTTCCTGCAGCACGGCCACAGCCATGAGGATGCCCAGGAAGAACATGATGGTCGAGAGGTCTATCTTCGTCATGATGTCGCTCACGCGCTTGGCCATCGTGTCGTCCTCAGCCGTGTTGTAGTGGAAGATCTCCGTCACCGTCCACAGCACACCCAGCACCAGCAGAATGCCCATGAACGGAGGCAGGTGGGTGAGGGTCTTGAAGATAGGCACAAAGACAAGGCCGCCCACGCCCAGCCAGAAGATGGCCGTGCGCTGGGCCTGCGTGAAATGGCTCACCTCTGCCTTGGGCAGGTTCTGCTCCTTGTCGAACTTTCCCTTCAGCGTATATTGCAGGATGAGGGCCGGGATAATCATCGACACCAGCGAGGGGATGAAAATCTCGGTGATGACCCCCTGCGTGGTGATGACTCCCTTTATCCACAGCATGATGGTGGTGACATCGCCGATGGGCGAGAAGGCACCGCCGCTGTTGGCGGAGATGATGACCAGCGAGGCATAGACGATGCGCTCCTTGCTGTCCTGTATCAGCTTGCGAAGCACCATAATCATCACGATGCTCGTGGTGAGGTTATCGAGGATGGCCGACAGGAAAAAAGTCATGAACGCTACGCGCCACAGCAGCTTCCGCTTCGAGCGGGTCTTCATCGTGTCGCGCACGAAGTTGAAGCCACCGTTGGAATCGACGATTTCCACAATCGTCATGGCACCCATCAGGAAAAACAGGGTGCCGGCAGCATCGCCCAGATGATGCTCTATCACCTCGGCAATATGATGAACGACTTCGTCGGCTGCTATTTGGGGGTAATAAGCAGCAGGGCCGGTCATCAGCAGCGTCCAGCAGAGCACGCACATCAGCAGCGCAATGGCTGCCTTGTTCACTTTCGTCAGACTCTCCAGGGCTATGCTAAGATAGCCGACTACGAATACGATGACGATACACAGGGATAATGTAGGCATAAGAGTATGGATTTGATTTTCTTACAGGATTTGGATTATTTTCTTCAGTGAATGCACCTCATACTTCACGGCCTCGGGTGCGGGATACTGGGGGAAGCGGTTGAAATAGATGGTGTCCAGCCCATAGTCCAAGGCTCCGCGCATGTCGCTGTCCCAGCCGTCGCCAATCATCAGCGTCCTTTCGGGCTTGGCCTGCGACACACGGAAGGCATAGTCGAAGTAGCCCTTGGCGGGCTTGTTCACCCTGGCGTCCTCGCTCAGGATGACGGTGTCGAAACAGCCGTCGAAGCCGCAGGCGTGGATCTTGCGGTACTGCACCTCATGGAAGCCGTTGCTCGTCAGGTGCAGGCGATAGCCCCGGCTGCGCAGGTAGTCCACCAGCTCGTGGGCTCCCTCCACCACGCCGGGCTGCTCCGCACATCTGTCCAGGAAGCGGTCGTTCATATCCAGGCACAGCCGGGCGGTCACCTCCAGCCCCTGCCCCCGGCTCAATGGACGGCGAAAACGCTCTACAATCAGGAAGTCGCGGGTAATCTCTCCCTTGCCATACTGCCGCCACAGGTCGATGTTAGCCGTCCAGTAGGCAGCGTAGAAATCCTCCGGATTGCTGAACCACTGGCACAGCCCGAAGCTGTCGAACACCTCGCGGAGCGCCACTACGGCATTGCCGTGGGTGTCGCACAGCGTATCGTCGAAATCGATGAAGAGGTCGTCGTAGAGGCGTTCCATCATGCTAGCGGTTGATAATCAGGCCACCATTAGGCTGCATCTCCACCTTGGCCTTTCCTTTCTTGTCTGTCTTCAGGGTGGTGAGCACCGGCTGGCCGGTCTTCTTGTCATCGACATAGAGCTTCACCTGCGACCCCGGAAGGAATATCATGGACAGGTCGAGGGTCAGTGCCAGCGGCTCAGGAAGGGCGTTGAGTCCGGCCACATACCAGTCGAGGCCATGGCGGCGGGCCAGCACCACATACTTGCCGGGATAGCCGTCGATGAAACGCGTCTCGTCCCAGGTCGTGGGCATGGCGCGGAGCCAGTCAAGCTCAAACTGCGGCAGCTCGTCGTTCAGCAGGTTGTTGGGCTGCATGGCCACGCACTGCACGGCGGTCTGCATGGTGATGCCCGAGGCCATCTCGAAGATGTCGGTGGTCTTGCGCGTGTGGCGGCTCTTGTTGTCCTTCGACAGGTATTTGTTCATGATGATGCCGCCCCAGTCCATCGTGCCCGTGGCATTGCGGCAGAAGGGGTGCATGGTCAGGTCGAAGGGCTGGCGGATGGCGGCACCCTCGCTGAAGTACACGTTCTCGCTGGCCAGCACGGCCTCGCTGCTCACATAGTTGGGATACATGCGCTCCCAGCCTCGCGGCAGGGTGCAACCGTGGAAGATGCACTGGATGCCGTAGCGGTTGGCATCGTAGAGGATGTCCTCATAGAGCTTCATCGTCTCCTGCTTGTCGCCGCCGAAGAAGTCCACCTTGATGCCCTTTACGCCAATCGACTGCAGCCACGCCATCTCCCTGTCGCGGGCCATGCCGGTGTTCATGCACTGGCGGGGTGTCTGCGGGGCATCGTTCTCAAAGCCGTTGCTGTTGTACCAGAGCATGAGCGACACACCCTTCTCTTGGGCATATTTCGACAGCTCGGCCATCCGCTCGCGTCCGATGTTCTGGTCCCACCAGTTATCGACCAGACAGAACTCGAAGCCCATGGCCGATGCCAGGTCGATGAACTTCACCTGATCGTCGTAGTTGATGCTGTTGTCCTGCCAGATAAGCCAGCTCCAGGTATAGCGGCCGTATGAGCTGGGAGTTGAGTGTTGAGAGTTGAGTGTTGAGAGTTGAGAGTTGAGAGTTGAGGGTTGAGAGTTGAGAGTTGAGGGTTGAGAGTTGAGGGTTGAGAGTTGAGGGTTGAGCGGATAGAGCGGCTCCACCACGTCATACTGGATGGTGGTCTCCACGATGGGCTTCAGCGACGTGCCCACGGTGATGGTGCGCCAGGGGGTCTGCCCAGGCAGGGCGATGCCTGGAGTGGCAGAGCCGACACCGTTGTTCTCACCCTCCATGGGGTAAGCGATGGTGTAAGAACCCGTGGCGGCATCATAGTCGGCAAGGCGCGATCCGCAATACTGGCTGCTGACACCGGTCTCAGAGATGAGAATCCACAGGTTTTGAGGTTTTGAGGTTTTGAGGTTTTGAGGTGATGTCACCTCAGAACCTGAAAGCGAAGCGACCTCAGAACCTGGCACCTTGAACAGGCACGGGAAGGTGAAGCCGTGGCCATAGAGCGAACGCTGGGTCATCGGGGCGTCGGCCTTGTATTCCTCTTCATAGCTGGGCTTCGTGCGCTCCCAGCCAATCATCGGGTCGCTCTGGGGAGTGAGGAACGTAGTGGTACCGTCGGGCAGACGGAAGCTGGTGGCCTCGCCCAGGATGACGGCACTCTTCGGATTGTCGTTCTTCTGTCGGGGGATGAGATAGCGGAAGGCCACGTCGTTGTAGCTCACGGAGAACTCCATGCTCATCTTCTGCTGCTTGGCATTCTCAAAGTCCACGGTCAGCAGCGTGGCCACATAGTGGAAATGCGACTGCTTCACCTGACGCATCTCGTACCTTTTATCCACCTGCTCGGCCTTGGTGCCCACGATCTTGAGCCCTTGGGTGAAGTCGCCGAAATCGGCCTTGAAACCCAGTGCCGAAGGCAGCAGCACCTGCCGGCCGTCAAGCTCCAAGGCGTAGGTAGGCTGTCCGCCCTCATCGCTAACAGTCAGCAACAGATTTCCACCTGGCGCGGCAACAGTGGCCTCACGTGCCTGCATGCACAGGGGCAGCAACATCAGCAGCCCTGGCAGCAACATTCTCTTCATTCTCTTCATGTATAGTAAGTGTTAGTTCGTAATATTGCTGCAAAGTTAACACTTTCTTTTGAAACACGCAAATATTACCCCACTCAATTCACGAAAATTCATTTTATCCTGAATTATTCATAGAAATGTTTTGGAGTTTCAGGAGTTACAGGAGTACAGGAGTTCAGACGTTAGTTTTATTGTCAGAAGAGAACATGTTGCAGAGCTATTGTCTGCGCTCGACCTCAGGTCGCTTTGCTAGCAAAGAACTCCTGTACTCCTGTAACTCCTGGAACTCCATGAATAATTCAAGCTAAAGTTATTGCTCACATTGATAAAATAGCGCAAAGGATATTGCGTATTTGGGAATTATTACTTACCTTTGCACGCAAATTGCGACCAAAGTCAAACAGAAAGAGAGAAGAAATATGAAATACGGAATCATAGGAACAGGGGCTATCGGTGGCTATTACGGCGCACGACTGGCCTGGAGCGGACAGGAGGTGCACTTCCTGCTGCGCAGCGATTACGAGTATGTCAGGGAACACGGCCTGCAGGTGGACTCATGCAACGGGTCGTTCCATCTGGAGCATCCTCACGTCTATCAGTCCACGACCGACATGCCTGCCTGCGACGTACTCCTGGTATGCCTGAAAACCACCACCAACCAGCGGCTTGGCCAGCTGCTGCCTCCACTGCTCGCCAAGGGGTCGCCGTTGGTGGTGCTCATCCAGAACGGCATCGGCGTGGAAGACGACGTGCAGCGGATGTTCCCCGACCTGCAACTGGCCGCCGGACTGGCCTTCATCTGTTCGGCAAAGACCGAGCCGGGGCGCGTAAACCACCAGTGCTACGGACAGATAAACCTAGGCAACTACTCCTGTCGCGATGAGGCCCTCATCCGCCAGGTCGTTGACGAATTCAACGCCGCCGAGGTGAAAGCCCATCTGGTGGAGTATCAGGAGGCACGCTGGAAGAAAGCCGTGTGGAACATGCCTTTCAACGGCATGACCGTGGCCTTGAACACCCAGACCGACCTGCTACTGAAGAACCCCGCCACCCGCAGGCTCATCCGCCAGCAGATGATGGAGGTCATCGGTGCGGCGCGGCACTTAGGCATCACCACCATCGACGAGAGCTTCGCCGAGCTGATGCTGAAGATGACCGACGAGACGACTCCCTACTCGCCCTCCATGAAGCTCGACTTCGACTTCCACAGGCCCATGGAGATACAATATCTATATACCCGCCCCATCGAGATTGCCCGGCAGGCCGGATTCCCCATGCCTAAACTGGAGATGCTGGAAGCCGAACTGCGCTTCCTGGAAAACCGCTGAGCCATGGAAACGCCAAGACATGCCATCGTGATGGGAGCCACCTCAGGCATCGGGCTGGAGGTGGCCCGGGTACTGGCCGCACGGGGCTGGCGCGTAGGCATTGCCGGACGCAGACAGGAGCTGCTGCTCCAACTGCGAGAGCAGCACACCAACATCGTGGCTACAGAACGTATTGACGTGACAAAGGCCGATGCCCCCGAACTGCTGCTGAAGCTCATCAACAGCACCGGGGGCATGGACCTCTACTTCCACAGCTCAGGCATAGGCTACCAAAACACGCAGCTCGACATGCAGCGCGAGCTGGCCACCGTTGAGACCAATGCCCTGGGCATGACCCGCATGGTGGGAGCCGCCTTCCACTATTTCGAGGCCCGTCCGCAGCAGTCCCGCTGCCAGCTGGCCGTCATCAGCAGCATCGCCGGCACCAAGGGACTGGGGGCTGCACCCGCCTACTCCGCCACCAAGCGTTTCACCAGCCATTATCTGGAAGCCCTCACCCAGCTCTGCCATATCCGCCACTTGCGCCACATCAGCATCCACGATATTCGTCCAGGATTCGTGCGCACGCCCCTTATCAGCGACGCCAACTATCCATTGCAGCTCAGTGCCTGCAAGGTGGCAGCCCAGATAGTGCAGGGGCTGGAAAAGGGGCGCACCGTCATCACCATCGACTGGCGCTACCGGCTGCTGGTATTCTTCTGGCGGCTCATCCCACGCTGGCTCTGGGTGAGACTCCGGATCACAAGCTAATGTTTTGCGATATTCCACACACTGGTTCAAATGATTACCAGTGACCGCCTCCGCCAGTATAGTTGGATAGCGAAACGCTGCTGCCGTTACTGACGGTGCAACCGACATTACCCATGCCATCGAAGATCTGCGTGCCACCCGAGACGGTGACGTCCGACTTCACAGTAGGCTTCGATGAGGCCGACACGACTAGATTCGTACCGCCACTTGCCGGCGTCTTGAAGGCAAACACCTCGTCGCCATTGGTAAGCGAATACCAGGTATTCTTGCGCCAAGAGGAGGATGAGTAACACGACTGGGTGAGGCTGGCGCCCGACTCCAGACCGCCGATGGCGACGATGGTGCCACCGCTGACATAGAGCTTCTTGCCACCTTCGGTATTGACATCGATGCCCAGCTCAGGCGATGTCTTGCCAATAGCATAGACGAGTCCACCCTTGATGTAGAAGTTGCCGTTGGCATCAAGGCCATCGTTGCCCGTAGAGTACCCCATCACCTGACCACCGCTAATGGTGAAGTCGCCAGCAGAGTTGATGGCATCATCGCTACCGGTCACACTGACCTGTCCGCCCGTAATGGTGATCGTCGATTTCGACTCCATACCCTCGTGGTTGGCTGAGCTAACCGTAAGCATACCTCCACTGATGGCGATGGCTCCGTCGGCCTTCACGCCCTTGGCATACTTGTGAGCAGAAGAACTGCCGCCGCCACCAGGGCCGCCGCCAGGGCCTCCAGGACCTCCAGGGCCTCCAGGACCGCCAGGACCACCGCTGCCCGACGAACCGTAGTTGCTGCCCTTGGCCTGTGCCGTGATCGCACCACCACTGATGGTCAGTTTGCCATCAGTATTGAGGGCACGACCGCCCTGACCGCTGGCTGTCAACGAGAGTGTACCGCCGCTGATGGTGACCGAAGCGTCGCTCTTGATGCAGGCGCTGGCAGCAATGTCACTGGTGTCGGTAGCATCCACACCACCCGTGCTGGTCACGGTGATAGCGGTCCCACCGACCGTCTCGTTGATGTCGATGGCACCCTCGGCCTTCATGCCCTTACTGGCCGTAGCCGTAGTAGCAATATCGATGGTACCGCCGCTGACGGTCAGCGCACCGGTATTCTCCTCGTCTTCGCTGAGGGCGATAATCTTATCGTTATCATCAGTCTTGTAACTCACCTGAATGCCGTCGTCGCCCACGCCCGAAATCTTCAGGCTACCGCTCTCCATCGAGAAGTGCTGGTTGACGTTGATGCCGTCCTTCACGGCCTTGAGGATATTGACCGTGCAGTTCTTGATTTCCAGATATTCCTTACCCCAGAAGCCGTTGACGCTGTTGCCATAGATGTTCAGCGTGCCCTTGCCCTTCAGCTCGGTATGGCCCTTCACGCGGAAGCAGCCCTTCCAGTCGCCGCCCGTACCGTCGGAGAGTGTGTTCTCCGTGTCCTTCTTCACGGTCACATTGAGTTTCTTGCCATTATTGACATAGATGGCAGGACCGCTGGGGTTGGTCAGCGTGACACCTGACAATACGAGGTCGGTCTTGTAAGAGCCCTCGAGATAGAACTCTCCATTGGTGCTGGCGCCACTGAGGGTATATTCCACGGCTCCGGTAGCATCGCTGATGTCCTCGCCTTGGACGATGCTCACATGAGCACCGCTAACGCTGACAGTGAGATAGGGAGCGATATTTCCTGCAACGGTGACGTTGGCACTGGTATCGTTATAACTGACAGCCACCGTATTATCAGCAGCGGCTTCGCTGTCATCGACCGAAAGCGTCGTGCCGATGGTCGTATAGGTCTTGCCTGCAATGGTGAGCTTGGCACCGTTCTCGGAGAAGGTCATATCGCCGGCAAGTTCAGCCGAATACTGGGTGGTGACGCTGCCCACGGTAACATTCAAGGTCTGCGCAACAACGGTGAGAGGCAAACAGAACAAAGCAATAGCTGCTACCGGCTTTGCGATGATAGAGTAATACTTTTTCATTTAATATAACCTGCTAATCCACATTTCCAGGAAGCGGTCGGAAATGCTGTAAATCTTTGTGCGTCCATCGTTCTGATAGGTCAGAAGCTGTTTGTCTAATAGGGCACTGACGGCGTACTGGACAGAACTGGGCGATTTCAGCGCATGCTTCTTGACGTATGCAACGGAGGTGACACCGCTGGTTTTTCCTTCTTTGGCAATAGCCACCAGCGTCTCTTTCTGCTGGTAGTTGAGTTGGTTCATCACCGAGGCAAACGAACGGCCTTTCTCTTCCAGAATGTCGCTCAGCACCTTGTTGATATCTGCCTCGCCTATGGTCTTCCCGGGATCAATATATGCAAATGTGTTATGGAGCACATTGTGCACGTAGTAGGTGTGTCCTTCGAAAAGGTCGTAGGCAAGAGACAGTGCATCGGGAGCAATCTTTCGTCCGGCTTTCGCGAACTGTTCTTCGGCAAAGGCAGTATAGACGTCCTTTGGGATGCTGTCCAAGTATATCTGCTCTGCGCTGTTATAGAACGGCTTGGCGGCAGAGTTAAACATATTTTCAAGGATATGTCGGTTGCTGCCAGCATAGATGAACAGACAGTTGTTCATCTTCTGGATATGTGTGCGAAGCATGGCCTCCACGTTCTTCTCCGGATAGTTGGCTATCTGCTGGAATTCGTCGATGGCAAAGATACAGGGCTTGTCGGCCTGCTCCAGATAGCGGAAGATCTCTTCCAACGTCAACTCCGGGGAGTGGATGTCGCCCAGCTTGATGTTGAAAGTGGGCGTATTGGAAACGGGGTCGTAGCCGAAACTGCCAGCCAGCGAGTGAAGCCCCGCCAGGAATCGGTTCAGAACGGTCTTTCCCTTGGGCACCAGTACGGAGTAGATTTCCTTGCTGAGAAACAATACCAGCTCATGTAGGCTGGTGGTAGGGTAAATATCCGTATAGAAGGTGTAGCAGTTGTCCTTGATAGACGGCTGCTCGAAGACATGGCGTATCAGCTGTGTCTTGCCCATTCTTCGGGGCGATGTCAACAGGATATGCGCCTTGTTTTCAAGGGTGCGCACCATCCACGACGTTTCTTTCTCCCTATCGCAGAAATAGGGTTCCGGGATGATACCAGTGATATAGAACGGATTTTCCATCATGCTACTTTTTGCGGCTTTCACGCTGCACGGCTGCGATTTAGCGAGAGCCATGATGCTCGCATCGATGGCCGAGCGTGAGCAGGCTCGCAGTTTTCGTCTGCAAAGTTAAGCAAATTATTTCAATTATACAAATTCTATTATACAAATCCTATAAGTCGTCGCATATTACGGTCAGGGGGTCTTCTTGGAAATCTCATAAATATCTCTGGCGCAGCCACTCCTTGGCTCCTTTACTCCGTTATGGCTCTCGCTGCTTCGTCCGTTTCGGTGCATATCTCTCTCGGTGTTGGTTTACGCAATAGAGAATACAGTTGAATCTGAAATCTTTCCTTCAAGTATTCGGGCGATTTCCTCAAAGCCGATGTTCGCGTCGGCCTTCAGGCCAAGGAGCTTGGAGATGCCTGCGCTGTCGGTGCTGCAACGGCTGTCAAGCACCAGCTTGTAGTCCTTGTCTTCCTTCTGCAGACGGTAGGAATGGAAGTGCATGGAGTCGCCGATGAGCGGCTGGGGGCTGACGTGACCGAAGGCGAATTCGCGCTTCATGTAGTCGAGCAGGTGGTCTTGGATGACGAGGTGCTTGTTGATGGCCTCGAAGGTGTCAATCTTGTGGTGAAGCTGCACGAGGATGGTTTTGGCCGTCATCTTCCAGTTCATGCCGAAGTTCTTCTCCGGCTCCGCCACGTTCTTTTTCAGTCCCAGCTCTTGCAGTGCGAGTTCGCGCTCAGGCCATACTGTGCCGGTGGTGTCCATCGTCTGCAGTTCAATACCGACGAAATCCCTGACCTTGCGGCTGGCGTCTGTTGAGACCAGGAAATAATCGACGCTGCCGCCGGGGATGGCCACTTCGGGAACAAGATGCAGTTCGTTTCCCGGCTGGTGTGAGGTGAGCAGATGCAGGCAGTCGGCGAATATCTGCTTGCGTTCTAGCAGTCGGTGCGGACAGATGATGACATCCTTCTCGTCTGCGCCATAGCGGACGGTGCAAGTGCCGATGGAAACGCTGGCCTGGCTCTTGCGCACCTTGAAACAACGCTTGCCCGAGAAGCGGCATTGCTGCTTGCGAAGCAGGCTTTTCCAGTTCACATCGTCACGTTCTACTGAAAAGGTAAATAGTTCCCTGACTCTTGACATATTCTTTGCTTGGCTAATTTGATGTATTCGTTCGACAGGTCGATGCCGATGGACTTGCGCCCCAGGTCGTAGGCCACCTTCATCGTCGTGCCCGTGCCGCTGAACGGGTCGAGCACCACGCCGTCTTTCGGGCAGGTCGATTTGATGGGAATCACGCAGAGTTCTTCCGGGTAGGGCGCGAAGTGCATCTTGCGGTGCTGCGTGTCCTCGGGGATGATGTCCCACACGTCGTTGGGCATCGTTCCCTTGGGATTGTAGAACAGGAAATAGAAGCCTTTTTCCTTCAGCTCTTTGGCCCGACCGGAAAGCTTGGTGGAATCAGAGTGTGTCGTGCGCTGCTCGTTTCGTATGACCATGCGAAAATCGGAAATCTCGCCACGCTTGATGCGGTCGAGCACCTGTTCAAGCTGCGTCATGGCGTTCTGACGTTCCTCCTCAGTGAGGCTGGTGGAAAGTTCAATCTGACGCTTGTAGCGGATGCCGCTGACGCCCGTCGCCGACACCACGGCACCGTTCTTCACGATGGCCTGACGGGGTTTCGAGCGGATGGAGTCGGCATCGAAATAATACTTGTCGCTCTTCACGAAGAAAAAGAAGTCCTCGAACACCGAGCCGAAGCGGTCGGGATTTGGACTGAGGCCGCCCTTGTGCTTGTTCCAGATGACATCGTTGCGCAGAATCCAACCGTCGTCAATCATCCTCAGTGCCACGCGCCAGGGGATGCCCTGCAGCGACTTGTTGTGATACGAGTCGCCGATGTTCAGCCAGAACGCGCCACTCGGCTTCAGCACGCGCTTCACCTCCTTGATGATTTCATAGAGGCTGTCGATGTACTCCTGCGGCGACGACTCTAGTCCGATGCCCCCGTTCTCATACTGCCGCTTCTGCCAGTAGGGCGGACTCGTCACGCAGCAGTCCACCGAGCAGTCCGATATCCGGCGCAAAACCTCAAGCGAGTCCCCCTGCACGAACATCGGGAACCGGCTCTCCGTCTTTATGTATTCAGATACTACGCACATATTACTATTATTCTTTGCGTGCAAAGATAGTCATTTTCTTCCGAATCTCGCGCGATAATGCCGTTAAACTTACAAAAAGCGGGCGAAGATGCGCCGTTTTGCCATCTTCGCCCGCCTTTATCAGTGACTTTGCCGCAAAGTCTGGAAGCTTCACCCACTACTTAATCACGACCTTTTTACCTCCGTAGATATAGAGTCCGGCCTTGATGGGACGCTTGTCGAGCTTGCGCCCGTCCAGCGAGTACCAACTGTCATCAGAATCCGTGTAATCCGTGTAATCTGTGTAATCTGTGGT
>LXOW01427949.1_pt1 | contig 11750 bp, 11 predicted proteins | sample 1368591 | NCBI WGS metagenome assembly LXOW01 (sample SAMN04884650, study PRJNA319009) | bovine gut metagenome | isolation source: Cow rumen | host: Bos taurus | place: Italy: Legnaro (PD) | collected 2014-07-09
GGCTACGGCTACTTCGGTGCGATTGAAAACGTCGCCATGGAGGAAGCCCGCAAGCAGTTGGAAGTCAACGTGTTTGGAATGGCAAGAATGTGCCAGCTCGTGCTTCCGACGATGCGCGAGCAGCATTCAGGACGCATCATCAACATCGCATCGATAGCGGGAAGAGCCACAGTGTATTTCGGAGGCTGGTACAACGTCTCAAAATATTCCGTTGAAGCCTTCAGCGACGCGCTCCGCATGGAGACGAAGCCTTTCGGCATCGACGTGGTGCTGATTGAGCCGAGCGCCATCAAGACAAACTGGGGCATCATCGCTGCCGACAACCTCGAGGCATCGTCAAAAGGCACGGTTTATGAGGAAAGAGCCATCAACGAGGCCAACAATATGCACAAGGCCTATCGCTCAAACCTCTTTTCGAAGCCTGCGGTGGTGACACGCGCCATCTGCAAGGCAGTTAACCGCCGCCGTCCCCGCACACGTTACTGCGTCGGGAGAGGCGGCAAGACGGTGGTTTTCCTGCACAGCATTCTTCCCACAAGATGGTGGGACAGGATTAACAGGATAATGACAAAAAAAGTTCTATAATTTTAGACAGGATTAACAAGATTAACAAGATTTAGGACGACTAGTTTAGTCGTCCTAATTTTTAAAAGAAATAATATCCTGTAAATCTTGTTAATCCTGTCTTATTTCTTCACAGGGTCACATGTCAAGCCGATACCGAGTTTCTTGAAGATTTTGCGGTCGACTTCAGAGAGCATCACCGTGGAGTGCACCTGGCAGCCATTGAGTTGCGGCAGCACGTCGAGGGCTTTCTTGCAGTTTTCATCCCACAACGAGAGCATCGACAGTGCCACAAGCACCTCGTCGGTGTGAAGGCGCGGGTTCTTTCCGTTAAGGATGCCCACTTTCGTCTTTTGGATAGGCTCAATCATCGCCTGAGGGATGAGTTTCACCTCATGACCGATGCCTGCCACGTGTTTGGTGGCGTTAAGAATCAGAGCGGCACTCGAGCCAAGCAACGAGCTGGCGTGCGCCGTGATGATAGTGCCGTCTTCGAGCTCGATGGCAGCTGAGTGTTCCTTCTCCTGCTCCTTGCGTTCCTTGGCTGCGATGGTGGTCTTACGGTCTGCGGTGGTAATCTTCGCCTGTTTCATAAGCAAAGCGATCTTATTCACCTCGTTCTCGCTACCTTTGCCTGTTGCAAGTTCGCAAAGCGCTGTGTAATAACGTCTTATGATTTCATCGTTAGATGCCTTGCAGCAGATATCATCGTCGCTGAGGCAGTAACCCGCCATGTTGACACCCATGTCGGTAGGCGATTTATATGGATTCTCACCGTAGATAGATTCGAAGATAGCGTTCAGGACCGGGAATATCTCGATGTCGCGGTTATAGTTGACAGCTGTCTCGCCGTAAGCCTCGAGGTGGAACGGGTCGATCATGTTCACGTCGTTGAGGTCGGCGGTGGCAGCCTCGTATGCGATGTTCACCGGGTGTTTCAACGGCAGGTTCCAGATAGGGAAAGTCTCGTATTTAGCATATCCCGCCTTGATGCCGCGTTTGTTCTCATGATACAGCTGGCTGAGGCATACCGCCATCTTGCCACTGCCTGGTCCCGGAGCGGTGATGACGACGAGCGGACGTTGCGTCTCGACGTAATCGTTCTTGCCAAAGCCGTCTTCCGAGTCGATAAGCGCCACATTGTTAGGATAACCCTCGATGATGCGGTGGTAATACACCTTGATACCCANNCCTTGATACCCAGTCTCTCCAGACGGCGACGATAAGCGTCGGCACTCGCCTGACCGTTGTAATGAGTAATGACAACAGAATTGACCATGAAACCGCGGTTCATAAACTCCTCGCGCAGACGCAGCACATCGACATCGTAGGTGATGCCGAGGTCACCACGCACCTTGTTCTTCTCGATATCAACGGCGCTGATGACAATGACGATCTCCGCCACGTCAGCAAGCTGCATCAACATTCTCAGCTTGATGTCAGGCTGGAAACCCGGCAATACGCGACTTGCATGGAAGTCGTCAAACAGCTTCCCGCCAAATTCCAAATACAGCTTATCGCCGAATTTAGCGATGCGCTCTTTAATATGTTCAGACTGGATTTTAAGGTATTTTTCGCTATCGAACCCGTATTTCATGATGCTAAAAATTTATCAATACGGGATGCAAAAATACGATATTTTTCGTAACCAAAAAATCTTTTTCAAAATTATTTTTAATAAGAGACGAAGTAATATTGTCCCTTCCCTTTTGTCTTTTTCCCATACTGGATGGCATGTTTCGGGCAATGATGATAGCAGGCGTCGCAGGTGTTGCAGTTGCCGTGCCACTTCGGACGACCTTCCTCCAGCGTGATGTTCTGCATCGGGCACACCAGGGTGCACATGCCACATGAGATACATGCGTCGGTGCTGAAAAACGGCTCGTCGCACGCCCATTTGTAGAAACCGCTGCCGATGACATTGCTCTTGAAGCGCGGGAAAGCGCCTTTTATCATGTCGGAAAACACCGTCTTGGATTTAATCATCTCTATGACTTTCGGCAACTTCTCCTTTGCTTTCTCGATTTTCCCGTTAGCCACCTCTTCCCTGTCGACGGTCATCCCCATCATGTTGACGTAGGTGTTAGGCATCTTGAAACAACAAATGGCATTAAGTTCCAAGCCTCTGTCACTCAACTCCTTACGGAATATTTTCTCGGTCTCGCCAACGTTGTCGCCACATGTCACGGCTGTCCAGACGTATGACGGTTTGCCATTGACGATCAACTTCCCGACAAATTCCTCGACGAGATGAGGCGGGCGCCACGAATATATCGGATATACGAAGCCGAGCATCTCACCTTCCGAGAGGTTATATTCATATTGGTTGTTGCGTTGAGCCTCAGGTATGAAAACGAGCTTGTCGTCCAAGGCTTCAGCTATGCTTGTCGCGATAAATTTGCTGTTTCCGCAGCCTGAATAATAGAAAATCATGCTTTAAACTTTTATTTCATGCACATCTCAAAAATCTTTTCGACATCCTTCTGCTGAAGTGGTTTGAAGCCTTTCAACGTTCCTCCGTTGACCGATTTCTTTGCCATAATGGCGAAGTTAGTCTCGTCGATGCCCACCTCCGGGAAGGTGCGTTTCAGCTGTAAGGTGTTGAATAAGAAGTCGCTGAGTGCCGCGATAGCTTTCTTTGCAATCTCCATCTTAGGCAGTTTTGCATCTATACCGAACACGTTGACGCCGAACTGCACATATTTGTCGACGGTTATCTCGTCGAGGCAGTATTCCATCCAACGTGGCGTGATGATTGCGAGGCCTAATCCGTGGGTGATGTCGTAAATTGCCGACACCTCGTGTTCTATCGGGTGGCAGCTCCAAGGCTGGCGTTTGCCGCCGTCGATGAATCCGTTGATTGCCCACGACGATGTCCACATCAGGTTGGCGCGTGCCTCGTAGTTGTCGGGCTCACGCATTGCTATCGGTGCGTATTTGATGATGGTCTTCATCAAGCCTTCCATAAAACAGTCGAGCATGTAAAGGTCGAGGTTGTTGTTGAAATACACCTCGAAGATATGTGAGAGCATGTCGGCGGCGCCGCAGGCTGTCTGGTAAGGACTCACCGTGAAGGTATTGGTCGGGTCGAGGAACGAAGCCTTCGGCAGCATGGCTGGGGCGAGGCGACCTATCTTGTCTTTCGTCTCCGGGTTGCTGATGACGCCTCCCATATCCATCTCCGAACCTGTTGCTGAAAGGGTGAGGATCGTCACTATAGGCAATGCCTTCTCTATCGGCGAGCGTTTGCCGAGGTCGAGGAAATCCCACGGGTCGTGGTCGACGCAGGCGCCTGCTGCCATGAACTTGGTGGCGTCGATGGTGGAGCCGCCACCGACAGCAAGAAGCACGTCGACATGATGTTCCTTGCACATCTGGGCACCCTTGCGCACCGAGTCGATGCGTGGGTTAGGCTCGATGCCCGAGAGCTCGAAGAGCTCGAGGCCGGCGTCATGGATCTCTTTCACCACACGGTCGTAAAGCCCGATCTTCTTGATGGAGCCGCCACCGTAGGTCATGAGCACGCGCTTGCCGTATTTCTTCAGCTCCGCGCCGAGATTATTCATTTGGTCCTTGCCAAAATATACCTTTGTAGGGATGTAATAAACGAAGTCGTTGATCATGATAAATATTGTTAAATAAAATGTGATTAGAGCGGTATCAACGTGCTGACAACCACGTTGTTGTTAGGCTCTGTCTGGCTCTGCACACGTGTGACGCCGCGCTCCGGACCAGTCACATCGGTGACAAGGGTCACAGTTGAGCCGTCAGCCTTGATCACACTCTCGATGAACGCCATGACGTCACCGTCGTAGTTGCACTCGGTGCAGATGTTATATAATGGCACCTGCGAACGGTCGACAGACACATCCTCGATGGTCATTGTAGCAAGGTCGTAAATCGTGAAACGCGTCAAGCCATTAGCCATAACAGGCTTGTAGCAGTGACCTTCAGCATCAAATTCCGAATAAAACGGCCAATCCGAAGGAAGAGTGTTCGATGTCAGCTGATAAGTAGTTGAATTAAAGGTCCATTTTGTCTGACCATCAATCCATGAATAATTCTCTTCATCGCTGATATAAACTGTTGCATACCCTGAATCTTCGGTGAAATAACCATCGGTCACATACGTTCCGGTAGCCACATCGCCGTTGATATCGACACGATAAATTGTTGGAGTCCAGTCGCCGTGTATCGACACGAAATATTTACCGTTTATGCAACGCATTGTAGGTCCGTAATTATAATCTAATAAACTTGGAATACCTTGAATTGCCGGCAGAGTGCCGTCAGAAGCCATGATAGCTGCCACATGCGGTGTATTGCTGCCATAGCTGATACATGTGCCGAGATGTCCGGCGTTGTCTGTTACGGCGTATGCGATGTTGATGGGCTGTGTCTCAGTACCAGGCATCACATTGATAACATTGACATTATCGCCATTTATGCGAAGCTTACTCAATCCACCATAATATGAGCCCGAGGCGAGATAGATGTCGTTGCCCACCTGAGCAATAAGTCCCAGCTTACGCAGTCTTTCACCGCTCAATTCGCCATCGAGAGGCATTCCATTGTCGAAAATCCAAGGGATATTCGGGCCTCCCCAATATTTAAGGTTTCCCATCGGGAATCTGGGAGCGACCTCGTTAAGGTCGTAAATCTTACCATCGCTACGGCGGAGAAGGAAGTTCTCCCCCCAGTCAGACCACCAGCTATGCTCCACTGTACCGCGGATACGATCAGCCATATCATCGCTGAAACCGCTATAGTCATCGCACATATAACGGCATCCCATGAGCCAGATGTAAACGTCACCCACAGGTATCATCTGTGTGATTTGGATTGTGAGATTGCGGCTCAATTCCGAAGCGATACCGCTGTCGTCGCAATCGTATTCATAAGCCATAATCTGCAGATTACCGTTCTCATCGACGCTGTACAGGAATCCGCCATTCTCACCGTCTTTGGCACCGTCTTTGGCGCCCAAAGCGAGATAACGGGCACCGTTGAGGTTCACCCTACTCATCTTAAATGAGGAGTCTCCACCCTTTTTATTCTTACACGAAACGCCGCCCAAAACGAGCGCCAGAATGATAAAAACACCTAATAGCTTTTTCATGATTAATGTTTTTTAGGTTAATAATCGACTTAACTGGTTAGAAATCAGGCCACAAATGTAACAACTAAATTTCAAATTACCAAATAAAATGCGATTTATTTTGTGATGCAGGCCTTCACGAAATTCATAAACAGCGGATGCGGATGCAGCACCGTCGACGAATACTCTGGATGGAACTGCGTTCCGATATACCAGCGAAGCTCAGGAATCTCAACGATTTCCACAAGTTTTGACTCAGGGTTTAATCCGACGCAGTGCATGCCGTTTTTCTCGTATTCTTCGCGATATTTGTCGTTAAACTCATAACGGTGGCGGTGACGTTCGCGCACGAGGGCTTTCTCGCCGTAGGCTTCCCATGTGCGGCTGCCGTTGACAAGCTCGCAGTCGTATGCGCCGAGACGCATGGTGCCGCCCATCTGGGTGATGTTCTTCTGTTCTTCCATCATGTCGATGACGTTATGCGGTGTCACAGGGTCCATCTCGCTGCTGTTGGCGTCGGCGTAACCGAGCACGTTGCGTGCAAACTCGATGACCATCATCTGCATGCCGAGACAGATGCCAAAGGTAGGGATATCGTGTGTTCTCGTGTATTCCGCAGCGATGATTTTGCCTTCGATGCCACGCTGGCCGAAGCCTGGACAGATGACGATGCCTGCCATGCCTTTCAGCATCTCGGCGACGTTGTCTTTTGTGATGTGCTCACTGTTGACGAAATGTATCTTAACCTTGTAATCGTTGTATGTCCCGGCGTGTGCAAGGCTCTCGCGGATGCTTTTGTAGGCATCCTGAAGGTCGTATTTGCCGACGAGGGCTATATTGACGGTTTTCTTAGCGTTATTACGGTGTTCAAGAAATCTCATCCATGAGCTGAGATCTAATGACGGCAGTTCTTCCACGCCCATTTTCTTTAAGATGATAGCATCCAGACCCTGACGCTGCATGTTGACCGGCACCTCGTAGATGCTTGGCAGGTCTTGACTTTGTATGACGGCATCCACGTCGACGTTGCAGAAATGAGCGACCTTCAAACGAAGATCCTCGCTGAGTTCGTGTTCGGTTCTCAGCACCAGCACTTCTGGCTGGATTCCCAGTCCCTGCAGCTGTTTCACGCTGGTCTGCGTAGGCTTGGTCTTGAGCTCGCCTGCTGCGGCGAGGTAAGGAACGTATGTTAAATGTACATTTAGAGCGCGTTGCGGTCCGAGCTCCCAACGAAGCTGACGGATAGCCTCAAGGAACGGCTGCCCCTCGATGTCGCCGATGGTGCCACCGATCTCAGTGATGACGAAATCGAAATGTTCCTTGGTGGCGTTCAACAAAATGCGACGTTTTATCTCGTCGGTGATGTGCGGCACCACCTGTATCGTCTTGCCGAGATAGTCGCCACGGCGCTCACGTTCGATGACGCTGAGGTATATCCTACCAGTCGTCACGCTGTTGTCGCGTGTCGTCTCGATGCCGGTGAAACGCTCATAATGACCGAGGTCGAGGTCTGTCTCGAAGCCGTCGGCTGTGACGTAGCATTCGCCGTGCTCGTAAGGGTTCAGCGTGCCCGGGTCAACGTTGATGTAAGGGTCGAATTTCTGGATTGTTATCTTGTAACCGCGGGCCTGAAGAAGCTTGCCCNNATATAATTTTTTAGGTTTCACGCTACCACTTTTTTTCAACAATTTTATGTTTATTTTGAACACAAATTTTTCAAATAAAAATAATGTTTATATTTGCAATCGCAAACGAAACATAATCTTATGAAAAGAATTATCATTCCGATATTTATCGCCCTTATCGTGATGACCGGTTGTGCACAACAGAAACCAGCTGTCACGAAATCAGAAGGCAGCATTACATTTGTCGTCGACGGTGACTTGCCAAGAGTAAAGGAATATTTCTACCCATATGATGGCAATAAGCTTGCCAGATATATACTTGATAAAGAAGCAATGTCTGGAGCAAAAAACTACAATATCATTGCCACCAGTTTCGCCAACGAGCAAAATATAAGATTTGAGGGCGAAGACTCATTCTATCAATGCCTCGTATATGCTTATGCCAATCACAGATCCGTCACAATTTCTCCTGATATGATTTGGATGCTTATAAGCCAAGGATTTGCACGCTACGTGAATGCGCATGCAGAAAAACTGAGAGAGCAACTGGTTGACCATTCAGAAAAAATGGATTTGGTAATCAATTCGGAAGTTGATGTGCTTTCTGAAGATGCCGACTGGCCATCTCTTATCGATAATTTCGCTTCGCAAATTGACAAATACACAAAAAACGACATAGCAAAAACCATCACTGCCGATTTTTCGACAACTACATCGGTGGAGCGCATCGCATCGCAAATTACGTTGATGGAAAGCGTAAAGTCGTACTTCGAATTCATCGTCACTTATATGTCATGCGGCATACCATACATCACGCTTGAAGGTACTCCCAACGATTGGCAGCAAGTACTTGAAAAGACTAGGAAACTCGGTAGCTATGGTAAACTTGGTAAATGGACCCAAGATTTGGAGCCGATACTCAACGAGTTTATATTCGCCTCCGAGGGACAGCCCAACCACAACTTCTGGCGTCAAATGGTCAAGAAACAACGCGTCGACAGGCTGAAAGGCGGCGGTTGCAGTTCGGAAGAGCCCACAAAACTCGACGGATGGATGTTGAAATTGTTCCCAGATGAAAACGGGAACACCCTTTCAAGCATTTATCACACCCAAAATATGCCAACGGAGTATGTGAAAGTTGGTTTCAAGTATTGTGTCATTGACCCTGGACAAGGCATGATAACAAACGAGACTCCGATGGAGCTTTGGGCAGGATTCATCGGAGCCGAAGATGACACCATCAATAACATGCTAACTCCAAAAATCGGCTGGCTTGTGTGTAGCATTTCTCAAAACAACGACGAACTACTGAAGGAACTCAAAGATAGATGGGCCATCGAGCTTCGCGTCCAAGAGGTGCCAGAAGTGCTTTCACGCATAGAGCACATCAGAAACTTGAGACTTGAGTTCACAGATAAGGTCGTCATTCCCGAGTGGTTCTATAATATGAGCATCGACAATCTGAGTATTAAAGGCGATGTTACCAAGGAGGACAAAGCAAAACTTTTGGAGTATTTCCCTAAAGCATACATAAGAAAGTAATATGGCATTTACATACGAATATCCCCGTCCTGCTGTCACTGCCGACTGCGTGGTGATTGCGAAGGAAAATGAGCCAAAAGTGCTGCTCATTAAGCGTGGCAACGAGCCGTTTAAAGGTCAGTGGGCATTCCCAGGCGGNNGCCGAAAGTGCTGCTCATTCAGCGTGGCAACGAGCCGTTTAAAGGTCAGTGGGCATTCCCAGGCGGCTTCATGAACATGGACGAGACCACCGAGCAATGTGCTGTGCGGGAACTCGAAGAAGAAACAGGATTGAAAGTTACTGAAATCAAGCAGATTGGAGCTTATTCGAAGGTCGACCGCGACCCTCGCGGAAGGACGGTAACGGTGGCATATCTCGTAGTAATTGACAAGGCTGAAGCCGTAAAAGGTGGCGACGATGCCGCCAAGGCACAGTGGTTCCCGATTTCCGGTTTGCCGAAGTTAGCTTTTGATCATGAAGAGATTATGAAGGACGCTCAACGTCTTTTTGAGTCTTTATAAAACAGTCTTCTTGAATTTCATGTATTCCTGCCATGCTTTTTGCACCTCCGATTCGTCGTGCTCGTCGAGGAAAAAGTCTGTTTCAAATTTGTCGGAGAAAGGCTTCCAGTTGCCGCAGATTACGCCGTCTTTCGCGATGATAGGCTGAAAGATGCCGCTGTTGTTATGCGCCTTATGACTGAGTTCCGGCCGCAGCACTATGTCGCGGCTCTTGTAGCCGATAAGATACTCGTCGTAAGGCGGAATCAGCAGATACTGGCCTTTGCGGAAGCCTCGCGTGCGGCAGTCGTCGGTGAGATAGAATTCGCGACGTTTCCATTTTTCGAGATGCAGGTAATCGCCCAATAATTCGATGCCTTTCCGGCAGTCGTTGATACCGAGTCCCGACCACCACACGAAATCCTCCAACGTAGCAGGCTGACGGCTTTGGAAATACTTCTTTGCGAGGCGCATCAAAGCCTCGTCGCGGTCGATAGTCTTACGAGGTCCGACTTTGCTCTCGGCAAGCGCGTATGTCGCCTTCATCGGCTGTAAGTCGCCACTGCACAGTGTGCCGGTAAATTCGCCCATTCTGATGTGATATGAGAGGCGGTGGTCGTCCATGGTGATGTCTTTTTCAGCCAACGTCTGCACGAAATCCTCTTTCGTCACGCTTCTTTTTTCGGCGGCGGTCTGCACCAGAATCTTTCTTATTTTCAAGTATTCCTCTTCGGGAATGTCGATTTTATTGCTGTGCATCCAGCCTTTGGTGACGGCTATCGCTTTCGGTGCGCAGAGTTCGAGCATCCACCAGTAGTCGTTGGCAGAGACGAGCTGCCAGGTGCCTCGCATGAGATGCAGACGGATAATGTCTCCGTCGGCGAAGGCTTTTTCAAAAGCCTTCGCCGACGGCTTCTTGGTGCGCATCTCCACAGCCCACCGCATCAGGCGGTATTCCTGCGCCTGCACGGCACCGAGATGGCTCACCACCTCGGCAGGGTCGCTGAACTGCGGCGCCGCAAGCTGCTGGTTGAGAAGGCGTATGGCAATAGGATTCATCACTTCACATTGTTTTCACGGTAAAACTCCCAAGTGTCGGTGTGGCCGTCTTTGTAGGTGTAGCTCCAAACGAGCTCGTCTTTTGTCAGTTTCGCCAAGTTAAACTTGGTCTCACGCCCGATGCCGGCGCTCACTTTCTTAACGATATAGGCAGCAAGCTCGCGTTCTTCGCCGCAGCCATCTCCTTTAGCCTCAAGCAGTTCCATGCGGAAACTTTCGGCATCACCCGATGAATAGAAATCGTTGCCTTCAACGCGCCACCATCCCGGACTTACATAGTTAAAGATCCAAGTCACAGTGCCGCCTTTGTTCAAAGTCACCCGATAAACCTGATTTGCCGAGTCGAGAGCGCTGCCGTCGGGATAAAAATCCATGGTGCCGGTCTCGTGCACATCGACATGACCTTCAGCTATGTCATAATTCCATCCATGCTGGTAATAATAGTGTCCGGCAGCATCTATTTTATTAAAATCTTTAATCCATTCCAACGCTGACTCTACCGGCGTTTCGGTCATCACATCTGGCTGAATAGGGTCGTCGCAAAACACCTCATCGGTGCGGGCGACATCGGTGCCTGTGGTGAGCACGAGTTGCGAGCCGTCAGGAAGGCTAAACGGCTGGTTGCACGAGGCATAACCTGCTGTAGGCGCACCGAAAGTGCGCGCGTTTTCCATGCCACGGAAACAAATAAGAACCGCTTCGCCAGAACTTGCAGTCTTGTCGTCGGTGAGAATCGCCACAGGGCATTCGATTGGCGATTGTCGCGTCACACCAACCGCTTTCACCACAAATTCCACATTGACTTTACTACAATGATTGCGAGTCTGGAATTTCAAAATAATGTCATCAGGCAGAAAACGATGCACCGCGGCAATCATCGGATGCATGTTGCCTCCAAGGTTGCCTCGGAGGTCTATGACAACACCTTGCAAGTCATCTGGAATAGCGTTTAAAACGGTATTAGCGTATTTGACACCATCTTCATGATTACCCATAAAATGCGGCAGTTTGATGAATGCGATGCTATCTTCCATAATCTCAACTGTCGGCATTTCCCATTCAGCGTTGTTATTTTCCTTTATCCCGTCGGCAGTGATCAAAAATGTGTGCTTGCCACCCGCCACTTTGCCCGTTTTAATAACGATTTCCTGAGCCTCTTCAATAGTTTCAGGATTCGCTGACAAAGCTTCATTTTTGGCATTTTCCCATTCGTCACCTTGGGCATAAATGCCATACTTATCCATGATTTTAACGGCTTTTTTGACATAATTGGTGTTCGAATTGCCGCATGATGCCATCAAGCAAGCTGTCAACAATATTAATAATACACGTTTCATAATTATAATATTCAAACTTTTAAATTATTCTTAGCCTCTGTATTA
>LXOW01394674.1_pt3 | contig 11746 bp, 8 predicted proteins | sample 1368591 | NCBI WGS metagenome assembly LXOW01 (sample SAMN04884650, study PRJNA319009) | bovine gut metagenome | isolation source: Cow rumen | host: Bos taurus | place: Italy: Legnaro (PD) | collected 2014-07-09
GTTCCACCCCTGTTGAAAGTTTTTCGCAGTACTTCCACAAGAATCGGTATCGGTTTACGGATCTGATCATGTTTTCTTGTGCCATAAGTAGATTCAATCATCAGATAATCTGTATCAACAAGAGGAGAAGGATTCCGGATAATCGGCTGATCCAGATTGCCCACATCCCCGCTGCATACCAGTTTTCTTGTGGATCCGTTTTCCCTGAGAAAGAACTGGATAAAGGAAGATCCAAGAAGATGTCCTGCATCGGAAAAACGAATACTTAATCCTTCATCCACCATGATCATCTGATCATATTCACATGGAATAAAAAGTTTCATTGTATTTGCAGCGTCTTCAGTTGTGTACAGAGGGAGAACTTCTCCTTTGCCGGTACGCAGATTCTTTTTTGTTTCATAAGCAGCATCCGTTTCCTGTATCTGTGCACTGTCTGCAAGCATAATTGCGCACAGATTTGTTGTTTCCGCCGTTGCATAGATTTTCCCATGGAATCCTTCCCTGACAAGAACAGGAAGCATCCCTGAATGATCAATATGCGCATGTGTCAGAAATACATATTCAATCTGGGAAGATGCAACCGGCATTTCGGTCATCTCATAATCGTTTTCTCCCTGTTCCATTCCGCAGTCAACAAGAAAAAAACGCCCGGGATTCCATTCGACCAGCGTCCTGCTTCCGGTAACCTGATGTGCTGCACCGATAAATGTGATTTTCATGGCATATGTCTCTTTTCAGAATGGAATTGATTTTGTTGGCATTGAACCATATAATAATTTAAGGCTGTTCATCAGCCCGGGAATCGGACTCCCCTTCCAGATAAATGCCGTCGATGGCAATTCCCCTGAAGTCAGCGTCTCCCTGAACACATTTCATGCAGTTATCGCAGATTTTTTCGGGATCAAGATCGCAGCGGTCGCATTCTCCGCATCCGATACACTCCCTGTCGTATAATACGCATGCATGGTTCACGGTTCATTCCCTCCCCTTTATTCATCGAAATTATACATCGTTCAGGAAAGGACGGTCAAGTTTTGCATCATATCGAACTTCGAACCTTTACGGAAGAAGAATACCATGATTTTTTTCGTTCCTATGAACCGGATCCTCTGATAGATCCGCATCCTTTTGTTTATGATCCACAGCAGATTTCCATATCCTATCGATATAATCACGAAGGATACCGTGAAAATTATTGCCATTACGGAATTTTTGCTGACGGGAAACCTGTGGGTTCCTTTCAGCTGAAACGAATTGATCCGAAAAATAGAACCTGTGAATTCGGAATCATTCTTCAGAATGAACAAGTCAGGAATCAGGGCATCGGAACGGAAGCAATTCGTCTTGGAATAAAAGAAGCAGAACGGTTCGGGATCCTCCTGCTGATCGGAGATACAATGGGACGAAACAAACGGATGCAAAGGGTTTTTGATAAGCTCGGATTTCATCTCAGGGAAATCCGTCACGAAGGCTTTTGCCTTTCCGACGGAACGACTGATGATTGCCTGATCTACGAAAAAAAATTATCGGAGGAATAAAGACTGATGTGCAGTGTCACCCTTAAACCCGCAAAGGAAAAACGTGTTTATTCAAAACATCCCTGGGTTTTCAGAAGCGATATTGACCGCACGGATCCGTCAGCCAAGCCGGGAGATATTGTTTCTGTGTTTTCGTCCAAGGGAAAATTCCTCGCTAAAGCGATTTATAATCCAAACAGTCAGATCGCTCTTCGCATCATGAGTTATCAGGATGAGCCAATCGACCGTGATTTTATCTTCAGAAGAGTCCACGAAGCCATCGAATACAGGCGTACTTTTGCGGACCTTCAAAGCTGCAGACTCATTTTTGCCGAAAGCGACCGGCTTCCCGCGCTGATTGTGGATGCTTTCGGAGATGTACTGGTGATCCAGTCCCTTGCACTGGGTATGGAGCAGTTTAAGAAGGATATTATCGATGCGTTGGTGGAAGAAATGCATCCTAGAGGTATCTGGGAAAGAAATGATGTACCTGTCCGCCGGCTTGAAGGCTTGGAATTGTCCACGGGCCTGCTGTATGGCAATGTTCCGGACATGGTTGAAATTGCAGAAAACGGTGTTCATTTCTATGTTGATGTAAAGGAAGGACAAAAAACCGGATTTTTCCTGGATCAGAAAGAGAACCGGGCTGCTATTGCTCCTTTTGTCAAGGATAAAAAGGTACTGGACTGCTTTACGCATACCGGTTCTTTTGCCTTGCATGCGGGATATTACGGTGCTTCAGAAGTAACAGGTGTGGATATCAGCGGTTATGCATGCGAATTCGCAACAAAAAACGCCGTTCTGAACCACCTTGAGGAAAAAGTCCGTTTTGTGGAAGCCAACGCGTTTGATCTGCTGGCCGAAAAAAGCAGATCCGGTGAGAAGTATGACGTTATTATTCTGGATCCTCCGGCATTTACCAAATCAAAGTCAACCCTTGAAAATGCCATGCGCGGATATAAAGAAATCAATCTTCGTGCAATGAAAATGATTGTTCCGGGAGGTTATCTGATCACCTGCTCCTGCAGCCAGCATGTATTGCCGCAGATGTTCCGGAACATGGTAATGGATGCCGCAAATGATGCAAAAGTCCTGCTGCGTCAGGTTGAATTCAGGACACAGGGTAAAGACCATCCGATTCTTCCGTCAGCGCCTGAAACAGAATATCTGAAATGCGGAATTTATCAGGTTTTCAGCCTGTAATTTAAGACATTTTTTCTCTTATTTCTCGTATCCGAGATTTTTCAGATCGGAAGGATTGTTGCGCCAGTCAGGACGAATTTTAACCCATAATTTCAGATTTACATGGGTATCCAGCAGTTTTTCAATATCAGTCCGGGCTTCTGTTCCAATCGTTTGCAACATAGCACCATGACGTCCGATAATGATTCCTTTGTGTGCTTCGCGCTCACAGTATATTGTTGCATTGATTTCTGTAAGCGTATCATTTATTTTTTCTATTCCCATCATTTCCACGCCAATACCATGAGGCACTTCATCCCGCAGATGCCGAAGTGCTTTTTCGCGGATTATTTCAGCACAGATAATCCGTTCAGGCTGATCTGTAATCATATCATCCGGAAAATATTTCGGTCCTGCCGGGAGGTATTTGCGGATTGATTCCGTCAGATCATCCAGTCCGGTCTTCTTTTGTGCGCTGACAGGAACGATTTCATTGAATGAAAGATTTGAAAAACGGGCCGTTGCTTCAAGAACAGCATCCGGACGAACCAGATCAATTTTGTTTAGGACAAGGATTTTCGGTACGTTTTTCCCGGCAGTATCTTCAGCCAGCTGCAGATCNNGCATCAGGATACAGTCCATTCCATCCATGGCGTTGGTGACTGACTGCATCATATATTCTCCCAGACGGGTACGCGGACGGTGAACGCCCGGCGTGTCCAGAAAAACAATCTGGTCATTTTCATGAGTGACAACGCCCATAATCCTGCTGCGTGTCGTTTGCGGCCGATTGGATACAATGGCGATTTTCTCACCGATCATCGCATTCATAAGTGATGATTTCCCTACATTCGGAAGGCCGATAATGGTAACGAAGCCGGAACGAAAATTCGGGGACTGGTTCATGATGGTAAAGAACTCCTTTTCAAATCTCTGTATTGCAATACTTTTTCACAGCATTGAAAGAATCTGCTCTTCCTTATGGCGCATTTTGACCTGATCTTCTTTTTCCATATGATCATATCCCATGAGGTGGCAGATTCCATGAACAAGAAGATAGGTTGCTTCTCTTTCCAGAGGATGACCGTATTCCTGTGCCTGCGCATAAAGATGAGGAACTGAAATAATGATATCTCCTAAAAAGCATGTGCCGGATTCGTCATCATATTCCTGTCTGATCAGGTTTGCACAGGTGCCCGCCGTTTGTCCATGCGGATAGGATACTGTCGGAAAAGAAAGAACATCGGTGGAACGGTCAATCCCGCGATATGCAGCGTTAATTTTTTCAATCGTCTCATCATCGCATAACCGTACAGTAATGGAACAGACCTCATGGATTCCTTCGCAATCCAGACAGTAATCAGCAGCTGATTTCATTTTGAGAAGAATGTCTTCCGGCAGTTCTGCATCCCGAAGCCATTCAATCGTCATTATTCTGTACCTCTCTTTGCTGCATTTCCTGCTGTTCTTTTTTCTCCGCCTTCGCTTCAGTATTTACCTGCGTTGCCTGAGCCTCCTGAGGCTTTGTATGATCTTCAGTTGCCTGAGCAGCGGCGGAATCAGGCTGCAGCTCTTTATTCTCGGTTATCTCAGCCTTTCCGGTTGCGTAATGACGAACATTCGGATATTCAATTCTTTCGTGATATACGCCTTTAAGAATATCAGAAAACGCCTCACAGATCTCATCGATATCCCGCAGGGAAAGCGGAGAGTCCGAAAGTTGTCCGTCTTCCAGTTTACCGCGGACAAGACGTTCAATAAACTGATCGATTGCCTTCGGCGTGGGGGATTTCATGGAGCGCACAGCAGCTTCTATGGTATCAGCCAGCATAACGATAGCAGCTTCCTTGGTATTAGGTTTCGGACCCGTATACCGGAATTCATTAATATCTACCTGCTGACCGTCTGACAGCTGGAGTGCTTTGTGATAGAAGTACATTACAGGCGTTACACCGTGATGCTGAAGGATAATATCCTGAATTTCCGGGGGAATGTGTTCTTTTTGTGCCAACAGCATACCGTCTTTTGTATGACTGATCAGAATCGCTGCAGATACATACGGATCTGTATGTTCATGGGGATTTTCTCCCATCTGATTCTCTTTGAAATACATCGGACGCTTCAGTTTCCCGATATCGTGATAATATGCTCCCGCCCGGGCCAGATATGAATTGGCCTTAATTCTGGTGGCAGCGGATTCAGCAAGATTTGCTACAACGATTGAATGATGATATGTGCCGGGGGCTTCAATCATCAAGCGTTTCATCAGCGGCTGTGAAGGATTGGTCAGTTCAAGCAGACGGGTTGGTGTTGGCAGCCTGAATACAATTTCAAACAGCGGCTGGAGCGCAACTGCAAGGAACCCGCTCAGGATTCCGCCGCCGACCGCCCATCCGACAATTGCCATTGTGTTCAGGGAATCCGCAGACGTCAGGAGCTTCATACCAAAGATAATTACAAGTCCAATGATGGCGGAAAACAATCCTGTAAGCAGCACGCGGGTACGCTGCGGATGTCCCTTCAGGAACCAAATCGTAAACATACTCTCAGATAGCGTCATTACAGAAATAATTGCAACGTCATAAAAGGATGACTGATTGTTTCCGGCCGTCAATGCAGCAAGAAGAAGTGTAAGCGTAACCGTCAGCGTAATTCCAACCCTGTATCCGATCAGAACGGTACCAAGGGCTGCGCAGAGTGCGACAGGCATAACATAAATGCTGGGAAGCAGATTTGTCAGCGCAGCAAGCCCGATGCACAGAAAAAGGATCAGCAGGATAACTGCCATCTGGCGGACATTCGTAAGAACGTCCGGACGCAGCAGCAGCAACATGATAAACAAAGTCATCATGGAAATCACAACTGCAATCAGAGATCCCCAGTAGGAAGAAAAATCATAGTGATCATCATTGAGCAGTCCGAGCTGACGAAGCATCTCCATCTGACTGTAAGTTACGCGGTCTCCTTCGCGTATAATATTCTGTCCCATCAGATAAACGACAGGTTCAACCGATTCCATTGCTTTGTTTCTCGCCTCATCAGTGGCTTCCTGGTCTATGATCATATTCGGCTTGATGCATGCGCGCAGAACCGTGGGCAGAACATTCTGTGTCAGGGAAATATCAACCTTAAATCCGACAATCTGAATAATGGTCTGAATGGCTTGATTGACCTGGCCTTCACGAACTGAAGAGTTATTCATTGTATTGTCAACAGCCGTCTTTACAGTACTGACCATGTTGTCAAACTGCTCGTTGTCGACGCGAAGCAGCGTAACAATCTGGTTCCGGTTCAGTGACAAATCACCAAGCAGACTGATAGCATATGCAATTTCTTCTTCTGAGAACGAATTGGGACGCATATTGTTTTCATTCCGAAGTGTAATCCCGTATTGCTGGATCGTCCGCAGTTCAGCGAAGGTGCTGTTTAACGCGTTCATCACTTCTTCTTTGACATCCTGCTGAAAGCGGTAAGTCGGTTCCACCAGCGCAGCAGCCGCGTTCTTTTTTTCCTGTGTACTTACTTCGTCTATAACATCTTTCGTGGCATTAATCGTATCATGAGAAATGGATCCGACAGACAAATTGTATTTCTTTGGAACACAAATCAGGAAGAAAATAATCAGAATAAGAGCAAAAGTGACCACATCCATTAGCACACATTTGAATGCCGATGTGCGGAACCAGCCGATAATCTTATTCTTGCGCGCAGGATTCTTTCCCGTTGAAGAATTGTTTACAGCAGATTCGGTCATTTGGTTTCCTTCCCTTCCCGCTGGTTTTTCTCATTTTCAGCGTAAGCTTCCACAATGCGCTGAACCAGTTCATGGCGGACAATATCCTTGCCTGTCAATTCAACAATTCCGATTCCAGGAATGCCGTCAAGAATCCTTATTGCTTCCGCAAGCCCCGAACTTTTTCCTGCCGGCAGATCAGTCTGCGTAATATCGCCCGTAACAATCACTTTGGAATTAAAGCCGATTCTGGTCAGGAACATTTTCATCTGTTCAGGTGTCGTGTTCTGCGCTTCATCCAGAATAATGAAAGCATCAGACAGAGTACGCCCACGCATATATGCAAGAGGTGCCACTTCAACCGTGCCTCTTTCCAGCAGGCGGGTGTATGAATCAGCTCCCATAAAGTCATACATGGCATCATAGAGGGGTCGAAGATACGGATCGACCTTCTGCGTAAGGTCGCCGGGAAGAAAGCCCAGTTTTTCCCCGGCCTCGACAGCCGGACGGGTCAGGATAATCCGTTCTGCTTCTTTGTTTTTTAGGGCCATAACGGAAAGTGCCATTGCCAGATAAGTTTTTCCTGTACCTGCAGGACCGATGGCAAAAGTCAGCGTATTTTTCCGGATCGTTTCAATATATTTCTGCTGGCCGAGCGTCTTGCAGGTAATCTGTTTCCCGCGGTGTGTAATGGCAATGACTTTCTTCAGGGATTCTTCTATTCTGTCGGCATTTCCATCACGTATCATGGAAATGACATAGCGGATCCGAAGGCGGTCAACTGTTTCGTTATGCTGTATCATGTCAAAAAGGATCTGCACCGTTTTCTCGGCGAAAGCAAGGCGATCCGGATCTCCCTGAATCACAAGATGGTTCCCTCTGAGTGCAATATGAACAGAACATTCCTGTTCAATCACGGAAATATTCTGATCATTCAGGCCAAACAGTGCGATATATGCATCCATGGTATCAGCAGTCAGAACAATTTCACGACTTTCTGTCAAACAGCAAGACTTCCCTTCCAATCAGATAAAAACTACGTATATGATATCAAATTCACCATTTTTGTCAATTTATATTCCTCTTCTTTCCCTTGCAGAATCAACATTTCCAGGCTGTTCATTGAACATGAAAAATACAATCTCTGCACCGGATGAATCGGTTGACATCAAACATGGATTATGATAGTATCCATTCAATTGAATATCAAAGGCAATGAAGGAAAGAATGTTTCCAGGAATGTTTCAGAGAGCTGTCGTATGCTGTGAGACAGTACAGGAATGAAAACTGACTGCTTCCGGAGCCGGTTTTGTGAACGAGCAATGCTCCAGTAATGAAGCCCGGACGCCCCGTAATCGGCTATGGACTTGTCTGAGTCCGAGAGTGACTGCCATATGGCAGTAAAATGGGTGGTACCGCGATATTTTCGTCCCTGAAGCATATAGCTTCAGGGCTTATAATTTTTTAGGAGGAAAGAGCAAATGAGCAATTCCGAAAAGGTCAGTATCTGTGACTGTACACTTTGTCAGGGAGAAAAAAGTCCCGAATTGAGTTTCCGGGAAACAATCGAACTGTGCAAAATGCTGGACAAACTGGATGTGGACTATATTTCCCTGAAAGAAATTGTCAATGAAAAAATCGACAGTCTTCTGATCAAATCTGTCAGTCAGGCTGTTTCGAATTCCAGGCTTGCAGTTCCTGTCAGCCTTTCGCAAAGCAATGTGGATATCGTATGGGATGCTCTCAAGGACGCGGACAATCCCCGTCTGCAGATTGTCGTACCTGTCAGTTCTGTACAGATGGAATATCTTTCCCACATCAAACCGGACGCTTTAATCCGCCAGATCGCCGACAGAATCACGGAATGCCGGAAATATACTTCTAACGTGGAGTTCGTTGCGATGGATGCAACCCGCAGCGACAGCAGATTCCTGCAGGATGTCCTTCGGAAAGCCATCGAAGCAGGCGCATCCACTATAACGCTCTGTGACACAGCCGGATCCATGCTTCCGGACGAAACAGGCCTTTTTCTGCGACCCCTTTTTGAACACGTACCGGAAATGAAAAACATTACTGTCGGATATTCCTGTGCTGATACCATGAATTTGTCTGATGCCTGTGCCATTGAAGCCGTCCGATGTGGTATCCGCGAAATAAAGGCCGCTGCATTCAGAACAGACAGTATTTCCCTGCGGAATATTGTCAGCATCCTGAATGTTAAACAGAAGCATTTCGATATCTCCCTTGGAATCGGAGTCGAAAAAATCAATACGCTCACCGCTCAGATCGAAAACCTCTGCCGTTCCGGGCTTTCACACTCATTTATGCCTGTCCGGAACACGGAAACGCAAAATGACAGCATTACCGTAAATGCCCATGAATCACATGATTCTATTTCCAAAGCCATCTCCAAACTGGGATATGACCTTACGGAAGATGATCTTGAGAAAGTCTGGACCAGGTTCCAGGAAGTCTCCCGCAGCAAGGATAAAATCACCCTGAGGGAACTCGAAGCAATTGTCGCTACGGAGGCAATGCAGGTTCCCCCTGCATATACAGATATTCAATATGTAATTAACACAGGCAGCACCATCGGTGCAATGTCTCATATGAAACTTTCTCTCCACGGAAAACAGCTGGAAGGTATTTCCACCGGCGATGGGGCAATTGATGCTGCCTTCAATTCCATTGAAAAAGCCACCGGCAGACATTTTGAACTGGATGATTTCCAGATCCAGTCCGTCACAGAAGGGCGTGAAGCCATGGGCGAAACATTGATCAGGCTCCGCTCAGACGGAAAGCTATATTCCGGAAAAGGCATATCCACGGATATTGTCGGTGCTGGTATTATGGCTTATATCAACGCACTGAACAAAATTATTTATGAGGAGGAAGAAGCATGAACCTTGCTTTTTCAACCCGCGGATGGAGAGAAAAAGACTGGATGAAGCAGATGGAAGACGCATGTGAAATGCAATTCCAGGGCATTGAAGTTTATAATCTCCATAAAATAGAATCCCTGATCAGCCGCGGAGGACCGTTCCATAAATACAACCGGAATGAGACAGAACGGATGCTTCAGGAATGCGGATTGAAGATTCCGTGTTTTGATACATCAGAGGATATCAGTCTGGATAACACAGATCCGGATCAGATCCGGATGCTCTTTGATGTTGCCGGTTCCATGCATATTCCGTATGTAGCTGTCTGCGCGCTTACGCACCGGGAGGAACAGGTCAGGCATTTCCTTGATGAAGTGCTTCCGGATGCCGCTGACAAAAAAGTAACCCTTCTGATCAAGACAACCGGGATTTACGCCGATACCGGACGTCTTCGTTCCCTGCTGGATGAATATGCCTGCGATGAACTCGGCTGTCTTTGGGATGTGCACCATCCTTACCGTGATTTCCATGAATCCCCCGATACAACCATCAGGAATCTCGGTGGATACGTGAAACATGTTCACCTGCGCGATTCCAACGATGATCTATCCTATAACCTGATCGGTGAAGGAACGCTTCCCGTAAAGGAAATGATGAACGCGCTCTCTTCCATTGACTACAGCGGTTTTATTTCCCTGGAATGGAAAACGGAATGGATGGAAGATCTTTCTGACCGGGAAATCATTTTCTCCCATTTCGTGAACTACATGAACCGCTTTGATAATCCGAAAGGAAAAAAGAAATCCCTCTACTTCAACTTTGACGGCTCAGGAAGATATGTATGGAAAAAGGATGAACTGATTGATGAAACCTTTGGTCAGGTTCTGGACCGAATGGCAGAGGAATTTCCGGATCAGTATGCTTTCAAATATACAACCCTGAATTATACAAGAACCTATTCAGGTTTCCGGGATGATGTTGACTGTTTTGCCCGGGCACTTGTTTCACTGGGTGTGAAACCGGGCGCCAAGGTTGCTGTCTGGGCAACGAATGTCCCGGCATGGTATATTACTTTCTGGGCCTGTGCCAGGATCGGCGCTGTACTCGTCACTATGAATACAGCCTATAAAATCCATGAAGCTGACTATCTGCTGCGTCAGAGCGATACCCATACACTTGTAATGATTGAAAAAGCGTTGGACAGTAATTATAAAGAAATCATCAATGAGCTGTGCCCGGAAATTGCTTCCGCAAAGCCGGGCGAAGCGCTTCACTGCAAACGCCTTCCTTTCCTGCGAAATGTAATTACCGTTGACTTCAGGCAGCCCGGATGCCTGACTTTTGATCAGGCAATGCGCAGGGCGGATACCGTTTCACAGGAAACAATCCGGATGTTGTCCGCGCATGTTAAGCCAGACGATGTCTGTAACATGCAGTACACATCCGGGACAACCGGTTTTCCGAAAGGTGTTATGCTGACGCATTACAACGTTGTGAATGACGGAAAATGTATCGGTGACAGGATGGGCCTGTCTACGGCGGACCGCATGATGATCCAGGTTCCGATGTTTCACTGCTTCGGTATGGTGCTTGCGATGACAGCTTCCATGACGCATGGGGCCACACTCTGTCCGCTTCCCTACTTCTCTGCCAAGAATTCCCTTGCCTGTATCAACCAGGAAAGAATTACCTGTTTTCACGGTGTCCCGACAATGTTTATCGCCATGTTCAACCATGAAGATTACCGGAAAACAGATTTCTCCTACATGCGGACAGGCATTATGGCCGGATCCGGATGCCCGCCTGAACTGATGAAGCGTGCAGCTCAGCCGGATGAGATGAATATGCGCGGAATCGTCAGTGTTTACGGACAAACCGAATCTTCTCCCGGCAGTACGATGTCAGACTGGAACGATCCGCTCAGTCTGCGTACAGAAACCGTCGGATACGCATTCCCGCATGTTCAGTGTAAAGTGATTGATCCGGAAACCGGCAATGAACTTCCTGACGGCCAGGATGGTGAATTCTGCTCCCGCGGTTATCACATCATGAAAGGCTACTATAAAATGCCGGATGCCACCGCTTCAGCAATTGATAAAGACGGATGGCTGCATTCCGGAGATCTGGCCCGCAGGAATCCGGACGGAACCTATCTGATTACAGGACGCCTGAAAGATATGATTATCCGCGGCGGTGAAAACATCTATCCCAAGGAAATTGAAGAATTTATCTATACGCATCCCGCTGTGGAAGATGTGCAGGTCATCGGTGTTCCGGATGCCAAATACGGCGAGGCTGTTATGGCATGCATTATCAAAAAGAAAGACGCATCCCTGACATCCGAAGAGATGACGGAATACATCAAAAGCCATATGGCCCGTCATAAGGTTCCTCAATATATTGAATTTGTGGATCATTTCCCGATGAATGCG
>LXOW01283353.1_pt1 | contig 11741 bp, 9 predicted proteins | sample 1368591 | NCBI WGS metagenome assembly LXOW01 (sample SAMN04884650, study PRJNA319009) | bovine gut metagenome | isolation source: Cow rumen | host: Bos taurus | place: Italy: Legnaro (PD) | collected 2014-07-09
GATGCAGGCCGCATGGCCGGCAGCGTGCTCTATCAGTTGATCCGCAGCCACGAGCGTTTCATAGGTCAGTTGGCCAATGCTCGTGCGGAATTCGCAGAGAAGACAGGCAGCGCAACACGGATAACCGATGCTCCTCGCACACAACAGCAGAACGCCTCGGCTCGCGTCTATCGTCTCGACGGCACACCTGCCGAAAACTATTCACGCGGTATCCTCATTCAGAACGACAAAAAGTTCGTCAGAAAATAAGCCCTGATGTGATTGGAATTAAAGTATACTTATTTACTGAAAGAAAGGAAACAAAAATTGGTCTTCAACATCCAGTGGTAGTGGGGAGGCATTTGCTTTGACCTTCAATAGTGCTAATATTACAATAGGAAACAGCAGCACTAACGCTACTCAGCGTTACTACGGCAGCTCTGTTCGTCTGGTTCGCGACGCTCCAAGTAACAATTAATATCAAACATCCCCTAACATCTGAAAAACAGATAATCCTGACGCGATTTTATCAAATCCAGTCGCAATTTTAATAAATCCTGCCAGGATTTTAACGAATTCTTAATCATTCTTAATCTGTGTAATCTGTGGCTAAAAATGATTACCTCAAGATCAAAGGAACAGGTCATTGATCTTTCAACAAATCCTGAATCCGCCAAGGAATCCTGAGAAAAAGTAGGGGCATTTGCGTTTTTTTACGTTTAAACGATACGGAATTAACAGAAATGTAGTATTTTTGTACCCGATATAAAGACTTAATTTAAAGACGATCATGGGGAAGAAATCTTTGATTCTCATGTTGGCTGTTGCGGCAGTACTCGCGGCGACAGTGTCCTGCGGGCGTAGAGGCATGCCATCGGCGCGGCAGTTGTCAGAGGCTGACAGCCTTTTCAGCGTTGCCAAAAGCAATCGTGATTACGACAGAGTGGTAACACTGGCTGACAGCCTGTATGACGCCGGTGCTATTACTTTGATTAATGCAGCCAAATCTCGTGGAAATGTCTATTACAATTCAGGCAATTACAGACTTGCTGAAAAAGAATACAGACTGGCACTTGCCGAGACACCAGCGAGCACAATGGACAGTATCTACTATTATGATAGTGCCACGGCTCTGGCGTATACCTTAATCATGAAGGGCAACAACGAGGAAGCCCTGCGGACAGGTATTCCAGCCATAGAAGTATTGAAGAAATGGTATCAAGAGAAACCGACGCCTTCTCTATGCGACAAACTGATGAACTTGACGCAGCATATAGGATGGATTCAGAAAGATCTTGGCATGAATGAGGAAGGCGACAAAATGTATGAACTATGCTACACCTACATGAAAGATATTACCTCAGAGGTTAAATCGGGTTACTATAATCGTGCAGCAGCATTAGCCAACATCATCGTAACATATATAAATGAAGAAGAATATGACGTGGCTGAGAAGTGGCTTGCCAGAATAGATTCGCTGGGCACCACCATTGCAGCGGACGGCGGGCTGTCCCCTGGAGATTCCGATTTTGTGGCGGCTATGGATTATATATGCAGACTGAGAGTAGCAATCGGCCTGGATAAGCCTGCGGAGGCAGAGCGGGCTTTGGATGCCTTCCGGCACACGCAATATGCCAAGACTAACTATGGAAGGTTTGACGAAGCCGAAGCCCTGTTGAAAATGGAGCGTTATGCCGAAGCCGCTGATGCCTATAAGGCGTTCGATGACTATATCGCGGAGTATAACATGGAACTGTCGATGGACAACCTGACCAAATACGGAAATAAGTTCAAGGCCAATTACATGGCGGACCGTCGCGACTCCGCCCTGGCCGTAGCGGCATACGTCTTCGAGAATATAGACTCAGTCATCAAGAAACAGAAGAGGAATGATGCCGCAGAACTCGCCACCGTCTACGAGACACAGCAGAAGGACGCCGAGATAGCCCGGCAGCAGCTCACGCTCTCACACCAACGGTGGTTAGCGACACTGATGGCACTGATTCTCATTACCACCTTTTTTATATTATATACGTTGTATCGCCACAGGGTGGCCCGCCGCATAGCAGATATGAAGGCGCAACAGGAGCGTATGGAGGGTGAGCTGAGCATTGCTCGCGACATTCAGATGTCGATGGTGCCCAGCACGTTCCCCGACTATGAAGGCCTCGACATGTATGCGTCGATGACACCTGCCAAGGAGGTGGGTGGCGACCTTTACGGCTATCATCTGGAGGGCGACAAGCTCTATTTTGCCCTTGGCGACGTCAGCGGCAAAGGCGTGCCCGCCTCGCTGTTCATGGCGCAGGCCACACGACTGTTCCTCACCTATGCCACACAGGGCATGATGCCGGCAGAGATCTGCACGAGCATGAACAAAGCCCTTGCCGGCGAGGATAATGTGAACGCCATGTTCGTAACCATGTTTATTGGACTTCTCGACCTGCAGACGGGCCATCTCGACTTCTGCAACGCAGGACATAATGCGCCTGTCCTCGGCGGCGGTGAGCTGGGTGGAGAGTTCCTCGACATGCTGCCCAATGCACCTATAGGACTCTGGCCAGGTCTGGAGTACGAGGGCGAGGAGATTGAGAACATCAAGGGACGGCAGCTGTTTATCTATACCGACGGTCTGAACGAAGCCGAGAACCGGCAGCAGGAGCAGTTCGGTGACGACCGCCTGTTGGAGATTCTACGTGCCATCCATTACGAAAATGCCCGCCAGGTCATTGAGGCCATAGAGGCCGAAGTGGAAAAGCACCGCGACGGAGCCGAACCCAACGACGACCTGACCATGATGTGCATCAAAAAATCCCCGTAGTTTTATTTCGTCATATCATTATTTTTTTGTACCTTTGCCGGAAATTTAAGGATTGAAAAATTGAAGGATTGAAGAATTGAAGGATTTAAGGATTGAAGAATTGAAAATATGGTAAAGCACATTATTCTCTGGACATTGAATCCAGAACTGACGGAAGAAGAGAAGAACAAGGTGAAGGCCGACATCAAGGCCGGCCTGGAGGGCCTTGTAGGCAAGGTTCCCGGACTGACCGACGTGAAAGTTCACATCGACGGACGGCTGGCATCATCGAATGCCGACGTGATGCTCGACAGCACCCTGGAGTCGGAAGAAGCCCTGAAGGGCTATGCCGAGCACCCTGAGCACGTGGCCGTGGCCAATGGCAAGGTGCGCCCCTACACGGTGCAGCGCAGCTGCCTGGACTTTGAAATCTAACCTACCGTTCATTAACATAATGGGAAGAAGCAAGAAGCCGTTGCCCCTGTTGGAAGGTGTGACGATAGAAGCTGTGGCAGCAGAAGGCAAATGCCTGCTGCACTGGCAGGACATGGTGGTGTTCGTACCCTGGTGCGTGCCGGGTGACGTATGCGACATTCAGCTGCGCCGGAAGAAGCATTCCTACGCCGAGGGCGAGGTGGTGCGCTTCGTGGAATACAGCAAGGTGAGGGCCGTGCCCTTCTGCCAGCACTTCGGCACCTGCGGGGGCTGCAAGTGGCAGAACCTGCCCTACGAGGAGCAGCTGCGGGCCAAGCAACAGCAGGTGTACGACCAGCTGCACCGCATCGGGAAGGTGGAGCTGCCAGAGTTCCGCCCCATCCTGGGAAGCGTGCAGACACAGGCCTACCGCAACAAGCTGGACTATGGCTGCGCCAACAAACGGTGGCTTACAAATGAAGAAATAAAAATGAAGAATGAAGAAACGGCGGCAGCAAATTCTTCATTAAAAAACATCCCTGCCATCGGCTTCCACATCACCGGAGCCTTCGACAAGATCCTGCCCATCGAGAAATGCTGGCTGATGGACGACCTGCACAACAAGATCAGGAACGAGATTCGCGACTATGCCATCAGCCACGGCCTGACATTCTTCGACCTGCGCGCCCAGACGGGACTGCTGCGCGACGTCATCATACGCAACTCGCAGTCGGGAGAGTGGATGGTCATCATTCAGTTCCACTACGACGAGACGGGCGGCGAGCAGGAGGCGAAGGCTCTGCTGCAGCACATTGCCGACACGTTCCCACAGATCACTTCGCTGATGTACCTGGACAACCAGAAATGCAACGACACCATAGGCGACCAGGAAATACTGACCTTCAAGGGGCAGGACCATATCTTTGAGCTGATGGAAGACCTGCGGTTCAAGGTAGGCCCGAAATCATTCTACCAAACGAACACCGACCAGGCTTGGCACCTCTATTCCATAGCCCGCCAACTGGCAGGGCTTACCGGCAAGGAACTGGTCTATGACCTCTACACCGGAACGGGTACCATTGCCAACTTCGTGGCACGAAACGCACGGAAGGTCATCGGCATAGAGTACGTGCCGGAGGCAATTGAAGATGCCAAGATCAACTCAGCAATAAACCATATCGACAACACGCTCTTCTTTGCAGGCGACATGAAGGACATCCTGACGGATGAGTTCATCGGACAGCACGGACGGCCCGACGTCATCATCACCGACCCGCCCCGCGCCNNCGCCCCGCGCCGGGATGCATCCCGACGTGGTGAAGACCATCCTGCGGGCAGCACCACAGCGCATCGTCTACGTGAGCTGCAATCCCGCCACGCAGGCCCGCGACCTGCACGACATGGATGCCGACTACCGCGTGACGTGCGTGCAGCCGGTAGACATGTTTCCGCATACGCCCCACGTGGAGAACGTGGTGCTGCTGGAGAAACGGTAAATGTCAGAAGGAGTGGCTCTCAAACACCTCCCAGCCCGTCTCGGCAACGAAGTCGAAGCCTGTTTCGTTGGTCGATGCTGAGAACAACGGACCGGAATACTCCGTCACCATGCGGTTTTTCAGGGGGACGTCATCAAGGTCTTTCTCGGCAAGGACATCGCCAAGGGCATTGTGGGCCGTCAGCTGGATGTCGAGGGTTCCCAGCTCATCGCGCAGGAAGGTATAGGCACAGAGCACCATCGGAGGGGTGTGCTTACTGACATCATAAGTCACGCTCTGCTTGGAGTTCGTCGACCCTCCCCAACCTGACACGGCATCAAAGACACCCGACTCACCCGTATAATACAATTGGATTTGTTTTACTTCCGACGGTATCTCGTCGGTGATGGTGATGCGCACCATCGACGTGGCTCGCTGCAGGGTGAGACTATGGGTTTCATTTTCCTCTTCCACTATCAGGTCGCCATAATAATAAAATGTGTCGGAGTAGCCAATGGAGTTGGTGAACTTGATGCTTTCCGGATTCGTCAGTGTGGGATTGCCGTCGCTACTGTGGCCCAAGACCAGCAACTGATAGGTTCCCGCCTCCAGTCGGACAGAAATCTGCCCGTACCCCTGGTCGCCATCCTTCTGCAGAATCTTTCTTTTCTGTTCACCGTCTTGATACACGACGAAGCAGAGGCGGCCGCAATAGTCGGCAATATTCTGAGTAGCACGCGTATCATCGAACGGTACAATATTATATATGCCGGTCTTGATAATCACATCGACACCGGCTCCCTTGTCTTCATCAGCATCGTCGAGCACCATGTGTTCACACGCCCCCATCATGAGCAGGGCCGCCATTGCAGCCACACTCCACCATTTCACACTGTGGTTCTTCATTTCTGTTTTCAGTTATTGGTCAGTTATTCTGTTTCAGGATTTGCTGTTCTTCTTCCCGTCACGGCCTTTATCCTTCCGCCCGCGACTATGGCCGCCGCCACGACGTTTTCCGCCACGGCCTCGTCCGCGTGACGGCTTTTTCTCCTCGGAAGCCTTGTATTCCGGCCCTTCGCCAATCCCCTCAGGAAGAGGCAACTTCTCAACATCCTTTCCCAGGAAACGCTCAATCTGGCGGAAGCGCTGAACATCGCGCTCGTTCACAAAGGTGATGGCCTGGCCATCGCGGTCGGCACGTGCCGTGCGGCCAATGCGATGCACATAGTCCTCGGCATCGTGGGGCACGTCGAAGTTGATGACGATGCGGATGTCGTCGATGTCGATGCCACGGCTGACGATGTCGGTGGCCACCAGCACATCGACCTGGCCGGCCTTGAAGCGGTACATCACATCATCGCGCTCCTGCTGGCTGAGGTCGCTGTGCATGGGGGCACAGTTGATCTTCAGCCGACGCAACTGGCGGTCGATATCCTTGACGCGGTCTTTCTTGCCACAGAAAATGATGACACGCCGGAGGTCGCCATTCTTGAAGAGATGGTCGATGACCTGCAACTTCTGAGGGTCGTAGCAGACGAAGGCCTGCTGAAGGATCTTGTCGGCGGGACGGCTCACCTTCAGCTTCACCTCCACAGGATTGTGGAGCAGCGACACCGCCAACTCGCGCACCTTGGCGGGCATGGTGGCCGAGAACATCACCTTCTGACAGTCCTGTGGCAGCAGCTTCGTAATCTGCATGATGTCGTCGATGAAACCCATGTCGAGCATACGGTCGGCCTCGTCGAGCACGAAGAAGCTGGTACGGGCCAGGTTGAGGTTGCCCACCTTCAAGTGGCTGAGCAGGCGACCCGGAGTGGCAATGACCACGGGCGCACCACCGCGCAGGCTCTTCAACTCCTGGTCGAAGCGGCCCCCGTCGTTGCCGCCATAGACGGCAATGGAGCTGACATCGGGCAGATAATAGGCAAAGCCCTCCATGGCCTGGTCTATCTGCTGCGCCAACTCCCGGGTGGGAGCCATGATAACACAGTTGATGGCATCTTCAGGATAGCTGCCGTCATCAAGCATAGAGAGAATGGGCAACAGGTAGGCCGCTGTCTTGCCCGTGCCCGTCTGAGCCACGCCAAGCACGTCGTGGCCGTCGAGTATCTGGGGAATACATCGTTCCTGAATCGGGGTCATCTCCTCGAAATGCATGTCGTAGAGCGCATCAAGGATATTGTCGTTAAGATAGGTTTCTTCGAAGGTCATGTAATAGCTGTAGCAAATTATTCACTTTTCACTTAATTTGGTGCCTGCCTATAGCAGAAGTAGGCAATGAACACATACAGGATGTTAGGAAGCCATGCTGCCAGCACAGGCGGGAAGTTGGCCTGCAGGGCAAATGTGGCAGAGACGGTCTGCAGCAGTATATAGGCAAACGACAACGCCAGTCCGATACCCAATGCCAAGCCCATGCCGCCCTTGCGCTTGCGCGCCGACAGCGACGCGCCGATGACGGTCAGGATGAACGAGGCGAAAGAGGTGGCTATGCGCTTGTGATACTCCACCTCATACTGCACCACGTTCGTGGAGCCACGCTCCTGCTGCTTGGAGATATAGCGCAACAGCTCAGGCGAGGTGAACTGCTCCTGCTGCCCCTTGGAATAGACCAAGTCCATCGGCTCCATCATAATCAGCGTGTCGATCGACGAGCCGGTCTCAATTTTCTCACGCAGGCCTTTCAGCGTGCGGATTTTATAGTTGGTAGCCTTCCAGTGATAGCGCACGTCGGAGATGGTGTCATACTGGATGACGTTGGCTGTCATGTGACTCACCAGTTTCTTTTTCTCAAACTTGTAGAGTCCGAACCCATAGCCGCGCTTCACATTATTATCGTATTGCTGGATATAGGCTATCACACCCGGCCCCACCTGAAGCATCACATTACTGGCCGAGGTGTTCTTGCTCTTGTTCTTGTAGATGGTCTCGAAATTCTGCCTGACAATGTTGCCGCTGGGGATGATATAGGCTCCCAGATAGTAGTTGATACCGGCAATAAGGGCTGCCGACAGCATATAGGGACGCATGAGCCGCTTGAAGCTGGTGCCGGATGCCAGCATGGCGATAACCTCGCTGTTCCCTGCCAGCTTCGAGGTGAAGAAGATGACGGCAATGAAGACGAAAAGCGGCGAGAAGAGGTTGGCGAAATAGGGCACGAAGTTGGCGTAGTAGTCGAAGACAATGGCTCGCCAGGGTGCATGGTTGGTGGCAAACTTCGCCATGTTCTCATTGAAGTCGAACACAATGCTTATCGATATGATGAGCAGGATGGCAAAGATATAGGTGCCAACAAACTTGCGGATGATGTAGCGGTCGAGCCGCCTGATGGGGTTTGTCATACTCTGCGGCCTAAGTTTTCAATAACCGTGTGCTTCCAGGATGTGAAGTCGCCGTCGATGATGTGCCTACGTGCATCAGTCACCAGCCTCAGATAGAAGGCCAGGTTATGAATGGAAGCAATCTGCAGGGCCAGCAGCTCCTGGGCTTTGAAGAGGTGGTGCAGGTAAGCCTTGGTATGAAGGCGGTCGATGTCGCATCCGTCGGGGTCGATGGGACTGAAGTCCTGCTCCCATTTCTTGTTGCGCATATTCATCGTTCCCTGGTAGGTAAACAACATGGCATTGCGCCCGTTGCGGGTTGGCATCACACAATCGAACATGTCGACGCCACGCTCGATGGCCTCCAGGATATTCTGCGGCGTGCCCACCCCCATCAGATAGCGGGGACGATCCTTTGGCAGGATTTCATTGACTACCTCTATCATCTCATACATCACCTCGGTAGGCTCACCCACGGCCAGCCCACCGATGGCATTGCCCTCTGCACCCTTGTCGGCCACATACCGGGCAGCCTCCTGGCGCAAGTCACGATACTTGCAACCTTGCACGATAGGGAACAAAGCCTGATGATGGCCATAGAGCGGCTCGGTCTCGCTGAAACGCTTGACGCAGCGGTCAAGCCAGCGTTGCGTCAGCCCCAGCGACTTCTTGGCATATTGGTAGTCGCTCTCACCCGGCGGACACTCGTCGAGAGCCATCATGATGTCGGCCCCGATGACACGCTGCGTGTCTATCACGTTCTCGGGTGTAAAGATATGTTTTGAGCCGTCAATGTGGCTGCGGAACTCGCACCCCTCTTCGCGCAGCTTCCGGATGCCGGTAAGGGAAAAGACCTGAAAGCCGCCTGAGTCAGTCAGGATGGGGCGATCCCAGGTGTTGAACCGATGCAGACCGCCGGCCTTTCGCAAGGTGTCCAGCCCCGGGCGCAGATACAGATGATAGGTGTTGCCCAGAATAATCTGAGCCTGAACCTGCTGCCTGAGTTCGCTGAAATGCACGCCTTTCACGCTGCCGCACGTACCCACAGGCATAAAGATGGGAGTCCTGATCTGCCCATGGTCGGTAATAATCAGACCTGCCCGTGCTTCAGAGGCCGTATCGGTATATTGGAGTTGGAACGTCATCTAATCTAAATCAAGCTCACCGCTTTCAATTATTATCTTGCCTCTTCTCTTCTTCAGGGATGTCGAATACTACGGGATTCTTCACCAACTCGTCGGTCAGGGCAAATGCCCACACATCCTGCACATCCTTTACATAATGGAAGGTAACCCCTTTGAGGTACATCTCGGGAATCTCAAGGATGTCCTTCTCGTTCTCCTGACAGAGCACAATATCAGTGATGCCGGCACGCTTGGCAGCCAGGATTTTCTCCTTGATGCCCCCCACGGGCAGCACCTTACCACGCAGGGTGATTTCTCCTGTCATGGCCACGTTCTTACGCACCTTGCGCTGCGTGAGCGCCGAGGCGATCGAAGTGGCAATGGTGATGCCTGCCGACGGGCCGTCCTTGGGCGTGGCACCTTCGGGCACATGGATATGGATATTCCAGTTATCGAAGATTCGATAGTCTATCGCCAGCGTGTCGGCATGGGCTTTCACGTATTCCAGCGCCAAAACAGCACTCTCCTTCATCACGTCGCCCAGGTTGCCGGTCAGGGTAAGCTTCGAGCCTTTGCCCTTCGACAACGAGGTCTCAATGAACAGGATTTCACCGCCTACGCTGGTCCATGCCAGGCCGGTAACCACACCAGCATAGTCGTTGCCCTGATAGATGTCACGATAGAAAGGCGGCTTGCCCAGCAAGTCTTCCAGCTGATAACCGGCAATAGCAACCTTGTCACCCGCAGAAAGCGACGCATTGGCCTTGCCAGCCTTGGCTGCACCCCCGGAATCGGCAGTAGCACCGGTAAGCTTCTTGAAAGCCAGCTTCCGCATGGCTTTGTTAACCATCTTCTCCAACTGGCGCACACCACTCTCACGGGTGTATTGCTCAATGATTCTCTCGACGACGGACTTAGAGAAACGAGGTTTCTCCTTCAATGTGTTCAGACCAGTGTTGTCCATTTCACGGGGAATGAGATGACGCTTGGCTATCTCTATCTTCTCCTCCGTGATATAGCCGCTCAGCTCGATAATCTCCATACGGTCGAGCAGCGGCTTGGGAATGGTGCTCAGATTGTTGGCAGTGGCAATGAACAGCACCTTCGACAGGTCGTAGTCAACGTCGAGATAGTTATCGTGGAAAGCAGTGTTCTGCTCAGGGTCGAGCACTTCCAGCAGGGCCGAGGCGGGGTCGCCATTGATGGTGGCCTGCGTCACCTTGTCTATCTCGTCGAGGATGAAGACAGGATTCGAGCTGCCTGCCTTTTGTATGCTCTTTATGATACGTCCGGGCATGGCACCGACGTAGGTGCGGCGATGCCCGCGAATCTCGGCCTCATCGTGCAGGCCGCCCAGCGAAATGCGAACATACTTGCGCTTCATGGCAGCAGCAATCGACTTGCCCAGACTGGTCTTGCCAACACCCGGAGGTCCATAAAGACAGAGGATAGGACTCTTCAGGTCGCCACGCAACGAGAGCACAGCCATATATTCCAAGATGCGCTCCTTCACCTTTTCCATGCCATAGTGGTCACGGTCAAGAATTTTCTGCGCCCGCTGCAGGTTCAGGTCGTCCTTGGTGTACTCGCCCCACGGCAGGCTGACGAATGCCTGCAGATAGCTGAGCTGAACATTGAAGTCGGGCGACTGCGGTTGAAGGCTGTCCAGCTTCTCCATCTCCTTGAAGAAGGTCTTTTTCACTTCCTCCGTCCATTTCTTATCCGCGGCCTTCTCCAGCAGGGCAGCCTTCTCTGGCGAGGTATTGTTACCCATCTCGGCCTGCAGGTTCTTAATCTGCTGTTGCAAGAAGTAGTTCTTCTGCTGCTCGTCCAGGTCTTCACGGGTTTTGTTGCGAATGTCGGCCTTCAGATTCTGCAGGTTGATCTCGCGATTCAAGGCCTTCATCGTGCCGAACAGCCGTTCCTTCACGGTGTCCACACTGAGCAGTTTATACTTTTCCTTCGTGGTAAAGGGCATGTTCGAGCATACGAAATTCAATGCCATCACATCGTTCGAAATATTACGGATGGCAAAAGTGGCCTCATCAGGAATATCATCGGATACACTGATGTACTCCTCCACCATGTGGCGCAGGTCATCAATGGCAGTCTTCCACTCCTTGTCACGCTTTTCGGGCAGTATTTCGGCGGTAGGCTCCACATGGCCTATCAAGAAAGGCGTTTCGCTGACAATACTCTGCAAGTGCAAGCGTCCCAATCCCTGGATGATGGCCGTCACGGCACCGTTGGGCAGGGTCAGCTGCTTCACCACCTTGGCGAAGACACCATAGCTGAACAGGTCTTCCAGTGCAGGCTCCTCCACATCAGGGTCGTGCTGGCACACTATACCTATCAGCGAGCCGTTCTTCTCGGCCTTGCGTACCAGCTTCATACTGCTCTCACGCCCGATAAGTATAGGAGACACTACTCCCGGAAACAAAACCAGATTCCTGACGGGCAGGATAGGCAGTTCACTAGGAGTATCCACATCTATTAAATTACCAAAATCACCTTCAATATCGGCAATCATCGAGAATGCCTTGTTACTTTGACTATCGCTCATGAATATTCTTCCTTACTCTAATCTATTTCCTTCTCTAACCTGTATTATTCCTGTCTCTTATACACA
>LXOW01207102.1_pt1 | contig 11737 bp, 7 predicted proteins | sample 1368591 | NCBI WGS metagenome assembly LXOW01 (sample SAMN04884650, study PRJNA319009) | bovine gut metagenome | isolation source: Cow rumen | host: Bos taurus | place: Italy: Legnaro (PD) | collected 2014-07-09
CACAGGGCTGGCCAACGGGCAGTACACGCTCAGCGTCACGTTCATGGGCTACAAGCCTGCTACTCGTCAGTTCAATATCACATCGCAAAACCATCGCCACACCTTTCCGACCATCTATCTGGGTGAGGACACCAAGACGCTGAAGGAAGTGCAGGTTACCGGCCAGCGCTCACAGATGAAGCTTGAGGTAGATCGCAAGACTTTCACCGTGGATAATGTACTGGCCGCCGCTGGTGGCAACGCCTCGGAACTGTTAGAACAGATTCCTTCCATAGAGGTAACCACCGACGGCGAGATATCACTGCGTGGCAACTCGAGCGTCGAAGTATGGATTAACGGCAAGGCCTCGGGGCTGACCTCCGACAACCGCTACGACGTGCTACAGCAGATTCCAGCCGAGAGCATCGAGCGTGTGGAGGTCATCGACAATCCCTCGGCAAAGTTCTCGGCGGAAGGTTCGGCAGGTATCATCAACATCATCCTCAAACGCGACCGTAAGGCAGGCTACTACGGCTCACTACGGGCAGGTATCGACACCAAGGGCGGATGGAACACAGGGGCCAACCTTAACTACTCCAGCGGCGTGCTAGAAGCCTTCGGCAACTTGGGCTACCGTGCCCGTCGTGGAGGCGGTGGCTCGGAGAGCGAACAGCAGTACCTGCAGACGCAGCAGTACCAGCGTTATCGCAGCGAGGATTCTGGCCGTGGTGGCGGTCTCTTCGGACGTGCCGGACTGACATGGCATCTCACCAAGAAAGACGATTTATCCCTAAGTGGCATGACCATGCAGGGCAACCGCAAGAACGAGAATACGACACCTTACCACTATGGAGTCATCGGAGCCACACAGGACACCTACCTGATGACACGTAACACAGGTGGCGACGGCACCAATCAGATGTATCACGGTGAGGTGGGCTACGACCACAACTGGAGCGATGTACATAAACTGAAGTTCATCTTCTCGGCCGACAAATGGAAGAGCGACAACAAGAGCACTTTCCAGGATCGCATCGTCTTTATGGACGGATCACTTGACAGTGCCAGCTTCCAGTACCGACCGGCCTTCATCAACAACCGGAGCTTTGAGACCAAGCTGGAATACGAGAACCAGATTACCGACAATATGAAGATTGAGGCGGGATACAACGGCGAGTTCTCGCATGAGAACACCCCGCAGGAGTCGTGGATTGACCCTTACAGCTGGGACGGGAAAAACCAGCGGGAGGACAAGATCTACTACAACCGTTTCATCTATGATAACGACATCCATGCACTCTACCTGACACTCAACACCAAGCTATGGCAGAAACTTGGCGTCATGGCTGGAATGCGCGGCGAGTATTGGCGGGTGAACACCGAAAGCTACGACTGGGACCAGGAGCACGGGCTGGTCGGGAAAGACCCTGCCTTCAAGAAAGACTACTTCCAACTGTTTCCCTCACTCTTCCTCAGCTACGAACTGACCGAGACGGCCCAGCTACAACTGAACTACACCCGCCGTCTGCGCCGTCCGTGGGGTGGACAGCTCAACTCGTTCAAGAATACCAGAGATGCCACGATGGTAGAGTTCGGAAACCCTGAACTGACACCAGAGTTCTCAAACTCCTTCTCACTGAATTTCCTCAAGACATGGGACAACCACACCCTCTCCATCAGCAGCTACTACCGCCCTACTACCGATGTCATTCAGCGTATCCGCTATCAGGGTAACGACGGCGTTATGTACTCTACCAGCGAGAATGTGGCCAAGAACCAGCGCGCCGGCATGGAGCTCATTATGAAGGACAAGCTCTTCCGCATCCTCGACCTGACGACTACACTCAACGGCTACTACTACAAGCTCGACGGCTTCAAATATGTCATTGCGGGCCAGACCATCACAGGCCAGAGCGACGAAAACTTCTCGTGGGATGCACGTGTTCTGGCCTCGTTCATATTGCCTTACGACATCTCGCTACAGGCTACGGGCAATTACCGCTCTCGCGGCGTCATCACCCAGGGATACAGGCGTGCCAATGGCTCACTAGATCTGGGCATGCGCAAGACGTTCCTCAACAAGAAACTGGCCTTAGCCATCAATTGGCGCGACGTCTTCAATACCCGCCACTGGAAGACCTACACATCCAGCGAGACGTTCACCCGCTATCAGGAAAACTGGCGTGACCCACGCGTGAACTTCACCCTGACNNTCAGCAGGGCGGCTTCGACAACAACGGCTATAATGGCGGCGGCGACATGAATTAAAATAAGAGGGCAAAAGTTTTGCCCTCTTATTTTTTTGTTGTACCTTTGCACCCGCAATTATTGCTCAGGCAAGCCTGCTTAAGATACAAATTCAAGGGGTGCTCGCTGTTGCGGGCTGAGATGATACCCTCTAAACCTGATTCGGATAATGCCGGCGTAGGGATGGATAGTAGTTTTATCAACACAGGATTCCCCTTTACATTATTTATTAATTAAAGGTACTACAAAGTATGAAAAAGATTGTTTTGGCAGCTGCCGCTGTATCGTTGGCAGCTGGAGCGAGTGCCCAGAACCGGGCTGCACTTTATGACTCCACACAGGTGGAAAAACTCTCCGAGGTGGTGGTTCGTGGCGTGCGGGCGCAGAAGAATGCACCTTATGCCATCAGCAACATCAAGAAAAAGCAACTGAGTGATTTCTCGAAGACGGGCAAGGAGTTGCCCTTCCTCTTCTCCCAGACCCCGGGCGTGGTGGCGTGGAGCGAGAACGGCGTGGGCACGGGTACGACCTATATGCGTATACGCGGTGCCGGCGACTCCCGCATCAACGTGACGCTCGACGGTGTGCCCCTTAACTCTCCCGAAGACCAGTGCGTGTTCTGGGCCAACATGAACTCATACGGTTCACTGCTTGGATCGGTACAGATTCAGCGCGGTGTAGGCACATCGACTAACGGTGACGGAGCTTTTGGCGGAACGGTGGCCCTGCAGTCGGCCACTCCCTCCCAGACGCCTGGCCTTGAGCTGACCACCAGCTACGGCTCGTTCAACACCCTGAACGTCGGCGGCAATTTTTCAACCGGTCTGCTTTGGGACCACTGGATTCTTGACGGTGCCTACCACCAGACCACAACCGACGGTTTTATTCACGGCACAAGCGGCCGCTCTGGTTCCTACTACGGCGGCCTCACCTATATCGCGTCTGACGATTTCGTCGTCAGATACAAGAACATCGGCAACTTCGAACGCACCGGCCAGGCCTGGAACGGCGTCACCGCCGGCACCAACGACCTGAGCATCATGGACGGTACCTACGGCTCCAAGACGGGCATCAAGACCTATAAGGATATGTGGGATGCCGGAATCGGCAAGTTCAACTCGCTCTACGAGAGTCTGACCATTGGCGACAATAACACCTACTCAGACAGAGCGTTACAAGATGGCCGACGGCAGTTTGTGGGACAGGACAACCGATAACTTCTGGCAGAACCATAACATTCTTTCTGCCGCTTGGAACGTCAATACCCACTGGACGACAACGGCCTCGCTGCACTACACCTACGGTTACGGCTACTACGAGGAGTTCCGCCCGGAGAACAAGCTGAAGAAGTTCGGCCTTGTCTATGACGGCGTGAAGAAGACCGACTTCGTGCGCAAGAAGGGCCTGACGCAGCACACCTACGGACTGGTGTGGAATGCCAACTACAAGGACGAGTCGTGGGACATCATCGGCGGTCTGTCGCTGCAGAACTTCGACGGCAACCACTTCGGACGCATCAACTATATTGCCAACAGCGATGTACGCCAGAAATACCTGGCCAATGGCGATTACACCTATTACGACAGCGACGCCCACAAGCTCGACGGCAGCGCCTTCGTGAAGGCAGCCTACCACCTCACCGACCAGTGGGACGTCTTCGCCGACCTGCAGTACCGCCACGTGGGCTACAAGACCGACGGCATCAACGACAAGTTCTACGAGGAGGAGAGCGGCTACTACAACCAGCGCCTCGACATCGACAAGAAGTACGACTTCCTGAACCCCAAGGCCGGCTTCTCGTGGAGCCTCGGCGGCCATCGTGCCTACGGCTCGGTGGCCATGAGCCACCGTGAGCCTGAGCGCAACAACTTTACCGACAACGGCTCATACCCTGCTCCCAAGGCTGAGCAACTGCTCGACTATGAGGTGGGCTATACCTACACGAACGACCTTTGGCGCGCAGGTGTGAACCTTTATTATATGGACTACAAGGACCAGTTCGTGCAGACGGGTTTGCTGAGCGACATCGGCGAGAAACTGACCACCAACATCAAGGACTCCTACCGCATGGGTGTGGAGCTGCAGGCTGGCATCGACCCCACCTCGTGGCTCACCATCGAGGGTAACGCCGCCCTGAGCAAGAACAAGATCAAGGACTTCGACGAGGTGGTGGAAGACTGGGACAACGGCACCACGACCATCCACTACGACAACTCCACGCTGGCCTTCTCGCCCTCGACCATCCTCAACGGCTTCGTCAACCTGCACTACATGGGCGCCCAGCTGACGTGGCACACCAACTTCGTCGGCCGCCAGTACTTAGACAACACCGAAAATGCAGACCGCTCGCTGCCCTGCTACTCGACGTCGAACATCAACCTGAGCTACACGCTGAAGCCCAAGAAAGTGCTGCGCGAGGCCATCTTCGGACTGAACTTCTCGAACATCTTCAATCGNNCCCCGCCGACAACCGCTACTACCAGATTGGCTTCATCCCTATGGCGGGATTCACTATGATGGGCAACGTCACGCTACGCTTCTAAACTATGGATTTTATCACAGCTCATTGGCTCGATATTGTCACGACAATCCTCGGACTGGCCTATATTCTCTTAGAGTATAGGGCCAGTCTATGGATGTGGCTCGTTGGCTTCCTTATGCAGGCACTTGGCATCGTGCTCTATTATCAAAAGGGACTCTATGCCGACTGTGGAATGGAGTTCTACTATCTGTCGATGACCATCTATGGATATTGGCGGTGGGTTCGAGGGGGCGTAGCAAAGAAAGCACTGCCTATACGCCATTTCCCTAAGAATTTAATTCTTCCTTGGTTGCTGATCATCGCTGCTGTTTGGGCCGTCATCTATTGGTTGCTGGTGACGTTTACCAACTCCAACGTACCCCTGGCCGACTCGTTCACCACGGCCCTGAGTATCGTTGGCATCTGGGCACTGGCGCATAAGTACTTGGAACAGTGGTTCATCTGGATTGCCGTCGATGTCGTTACTTCCGTGCTATACTTCTACAAAGACATCCCTTTCAAGGCTTCGCTTTACGCTCTTTACGTGGTCATAGCCATTTTTGGCTACCTGAAATGGCGGAAAATGGTTGTGTCAGATTAATGACTTCAGCAGAAACCAGACGACAGGGACCAGCAGGGAGGGTAGCAGGTTCAGTGTCTTGCAGTCTTTCAGACTGAGCAGTGCCAGTCCGCTACCAGTAATCATCAAACCACCCACAATGAGTAGTTCGGCCATCAGCGCTTCGCTGATGGCTGTACTCGAAAGCATGGCTATAAGATAGAACATACCCTGCCAGCAAAACAGCACTGGTGCTGCCAGTACCATGCCAAGTCCGTAGGTGGAGGCAAAAATCGTACTACTGACAAAGTCAAGCGTGGCATTTGTAAACAGGAAGGTATGGTCGCCTTTCAGTGCCGATATTACCGGTCCTAACATTGACAGCGGTCCGATGCAATAGAGCAGGATTGCTGTCGCCAATCCGTCACCGAGACGTACTTCCGTTTCACCCTTTGAACGTTTGTTTACCAATCGCTTGAAATGCCCGTCAATGTCGAGCCACGTGCCGAAGACACCTCCCACAGCTAAAGCTACAATGAACAGCACAGGATATTCGCTCTTAGGGAAGTTGGTGATGGTAGCATTCAGGCCGATGGCCAATGAGGCCAGTCCAAGCCCATTGTAGAGCACGGTCTTGTATTTCTCCTTGACACCCCTGTGCAGCCAGGCTCCTATAAGGGTTCCGGCAATGATAGTACAAGTATTGACGATGGTGCCTGTCATTGATTCTATTTATGTCTGTTAAAATTTTGGTGTGCAAAGATAATACTTTTTTGGGAAATACAGCACATTAGCAAGAAGAAAAGCAAAAAAAGATTAAAGTCAGGAAGAGTATTAAACCTTTTGTTCCCCGCTGCGTCAAAGAATTGAAAATCAAGCAAAAAGGATAACCAAAAGCGAATAAAAAGTATGAAAAGGATTGTTTTAATGGTAGTAGCCATGATGAGTCTGAGCATGGGCTTTGCCAAGACAGGAAACCACAGTGAAGTGAACGATGCTGACCGCTATGACATGACGATAGATATGCGTCGGCTGGCAGCAACCCTGGATTTGGATGAAAACCAAATGGACGCAGTCCAGGTGATTCACGAAATTTTCACCAATGAGATGCAGTCGGCATCTGCGGTCCGGTATTTTGAGCGTCCTAAAATGGTACACGAGGCAGTACGCAAGGACGTACACCACATGCACAGTGTGCTTAACGACAAGCAGTTTCGCACTTACATGGTTCTGCTGATGACCACACTCCGCAACAGAGGGCTATAACCTGGCTGCATTTTTGGACAACGGCCTGTTCCTGAGCAATCAGAAACAGGCCGTTGGCAATTTTCCGAAGAAATCTTCAGGTGGATATGCTGAGATTCGGAAAAAATATGTATCTTTGCCACGAATATGAAAACATTTGAAGAATTAGGCGTCAGCGAAGAGATTCGCCATGCCATCGAAGAACTGGGATTTGTGAGTCCGATGCCAGTGCAGGAAGCGGTCATTCCGTTTCTGATAGAAGGACGACAGGACGTGATAGCTCTGGCCCAGACGGGTACGGGCAAGACGGCGGCCTTTGGTATCCCATTGCTTCAGCGCATAGACTCTCGTCTGCGTGAGACACAGGCGCTCGTTCTCTCTCCAACCCGTGAGTTGTGCCTGCAGATAGCAGACGACTTGCGCGACTTCTCGAAATATATGGACGGCATTCATGTCGAGGCTGTCTATGGAGGTGCCGCCATAGAACCCCAGATGCGCGCACTCCGCAAGGGGGTACAGATTATCGTGGCAACGCCAGGACGTCTGTTAGATCTGAAGAACCGTGGTTATGCTCACTTGGATGAGGTGACAAATATTGTGCTTGACGAGGCCGACGAGATGCTGAACATGGGTTTCTCTGAGGCTATCAATGAGATTTTCGAGTCGCTGCCCGACGAGCATTCCACACTGATGTTCTCGGCTACCATGAGCCGGGAGGTGGAGCGGGTGGCAAAGCGTTATCTGACGGACTATGAGACTATTGTCGTGGGCAGCCGCAACGAGGGGGCGGAGAATGTGAACCATATCTACTATATGGTGCAAGCAAAGGACAAGTATTTGGCTCTGAAGCGTATCGTGGACTTCTATCCGAAAATCTTCGCCATCATTTTCTGCCGCACAAAGTTGGAGACTCAGGAAGTGGCCGACAAACTCATTAAGGACGGCTACAACGCTGAGGCTCTGCATGGCGACCTCTCGCAGCAGCAGCGCGACCTGACCATGCAGAAGTTCCGCCAGCACACCGTCCAACTGCTGGTGGCTACTGACGTGGCAGCACGCGGTCTGGACGTGGATGATCTGACGCACGTCATTAACTTCGGTCTGCCAGATGACATAGAGAACTATACCCATCGCTCTGGACGCACAGGACGTGCTGGCAAGAAAGGAACGAGCATCTCCATCGTCCACTCGAAGGAGAAACACAAAATACGCAACATTGAGAAGGAAATAGGCAAGCAGTTCGTTGAGGCCGACATTCCCAGCGCCGAGGAAATCTGCAAGAAACAGCTATACAAGGTCATGGATCAGATTGTGAAGACCGATGTTGACGACAATGAGATAGCGCCGTTCATGCAGGACATCAATCGCTACTTCGAGTACATTGATAAGGAGGAAATCATCAAGAAGATTGTCTCGCTGGAGTTCGGCAAGTTCCTCTCCTACTACGCCGACGCGCCAGAAATCGAGAAGCCAGAGGTGGGCAATAAGAAAGGCAAGGGCGGACAGTGGAAGACTGACGGCAGCGGTAGCCAGTGGCAGACCGACCGCCAGAAGCTGCAAAACAAGGCGCAGAAGGGCTATCGACGTCTGTTCATCAACTTGGGTAAACGCGACGGTTTCTTCCCCGGTGTGCTGATGCAGACACTAAACCGCTATGTCGGCGGCCGACAAGAAGTGGGTCACATTGATCTGTTGGACACCATTTCATATTTCGAGGTGCCCGAACGGGACGCCCGCAAGGTGATGACTCAGCTGACAGGCATTCGCTACAAAGGGCGACAGGTACGCTGTAACGATGCCGACGAGGGCGGCAGGAATGACGGACACAACAAGGACGGCAGAAACGACGGATACAACAAGAACGACAGGGAAGGCTGGGCACGCCGACGGCCGAAAAAGAAGTGACCTGCTACCGTGCCTTCTTCAGCCGCAGGTTCAGCTGGTAGAGAGCGGGCAGGAGGATGAAGAGAGAAAAGAGTACAGCGGCTGCCACTGTGCGCTGGCTGCCAAAGAGATCTGGTAGCTTGAGCGACGGGTCGGGGTAAAGATTGTACATCACATAGGCAATACTATTGTTCACCCAGTGATAAACCACGCCGGGAACGACACTGTCAGTACGATAGTACAACCAGCCCAAGAGCAGCCCTATCAAAAAGGCATGGGGCATCTGGGCAGGGTTGGCATGGATGAGGGCAAACAACAAGGCAGAAACGGCTATGGCCATCCAGTGGTGGTGAGTCCAACGCAGCAGCGCCCTAAGGACGGCACCACGGAAAACAATCTCCTCACAGACCGGAGCCAACAGACCTACGGCAAAGTAGCCCCAGCGGTCTTTCAGAATCATGTCAAACTCCTGCTCGACGATGTTGGGCAGTTCCGGCATCTGCTCCTGCAGCCACATGGAGGGAATAACGGCTCCTATGGCTGCCAGACCACACCAGAAAAGGGCCCCCCATGGTTTGGATCTTACATAACTGCGCGACACGACGGCCCACCGTTGCCAGAGAAACAAGGCGAGGACAGCCACACTACTGGCCGTCATTATGATAATCAAAAACCTAGCATCCTGCTGAGGCTCAGTGCCGGTTATGATACGCAGGGTTTGCTTTATCAAGAACGGCATAATCAGCTCGATGGCTGCAAAAACCAGGGTATAGACAATAGCTTTCTTCATCTTTCACTTTTTCTTTTCCAATAGTATTTCTATCTGACGGGCATCTGACTCCAGTTGCGACACCAATGCCTCACGACTGTCAAATTTCATCTCTGAACGCAGACGACTGACAAAACTGACACACATGCGCTGACCATAGAGATTACCCTCAAAATGGAAAACGTGGGTCTCCAGAGTCTGATGGCTACCTCCGAAAGTAGGACGGTGCCCGATATTCATCATACCTTGCCTCAGTTCCGGTGAATCTTGCAAGCGCACGTTGACGGCATAAACTCCGGATGCCGGTATCAGCTTTTCGGAATCGTCTAACTGCAGATTAGCCGTCGGGAAGCCCATGCCCGTACCGATGTGATAGCCGCTGACAACCGTGCCTTCCAACTGATACGGGTGGCCTAAGCACAGAGCCGCCTCCTCAACATGACCATTGAGTAGGAACTGACGAATCTTAGAAGAGCTGACGCGGACTGACCCCGCATCGAACGGGTCGCCCTGGACAACAGCCATGCCCATATCGCGCCCATACCTTACATAATTGTCAAAACCCTCGGTACTTCCTGGCTCACGATGGCCGAAACGATTGTCATAGCCGATGACCAGCGTGCGCACCCCTAACTGTCGAAGTAGCACGTCGCGCATGAAGTCATAAGCCGACAGAGCCGCCGTCGCCTCGGTAAACTGCAGCACCACCAACTGGTCGATGCCGGTCTGCGATAGCAGTGCCGACTTCTCCTCAAGCGTGGACAGCAACAGCGGATGCCAGTCTGTATGGAGCACTTGACGGGGATGTCGGGCAAAGGTAATGACCGTTGAGGCCAATCCCTCACGATGAGCCATAGTCACCACCTTGTTAATAAGGTGGCAGTGCCCCAGGTGTACACCGTCGAAAAAACCGATGGTTGCTACACTCGGCAATAGCCTTTCTGTCTGTCCAGTCAAGAAAAATGTCTTCATTGGGACTGCAAAGGTAAGAATAATTTGCTATTTTAGCAAAAAAATTTGGTGATTTAATATTTTTAGTGTACCTTTGCAGCCGCAAAATCGGACTTGCCGGACTTGTAGCTCAGTTGGTTAGAGCAACAGACTCATAATCTGGAGGTCGTAGGTTCAAGCCCTACCTGGTCCACACTAATAATCAGCGACTTAGATTTCTTCAAAGTCGCTGATTTTTCTTTTTGCGAACAATTTGCACAAATATCAATTGAAAGAATAGATACTGAGCTTTGACAGTGGAGTTCGGAAAGAAATATCCGACCAAACTGAAGCAGCCCTGTCTGATGAGTAGTTGCCTGTCGCCCTGATTCTATAGAAGTAAACCAAAATTAACGGAAAAAGACAGGGAAAGATTCGTTTAAGTCTGAGTTTTTTTGTAACTTTGCACCCTATTTCGAAGAAATCGAAGAAACCAAAGAAATGTCAGAAGAACTCATACAAGAACAGGAGAACTACTCCGCGAGTAACATTCAGGTGCTCGAGGGACTGGAGGCCGTGCGCAAGCGCCCGGCCATGTACATTGGCGACATCAGCGAGAAGGGTCTGCACCATCTGGTCAACGAGACTGTTGACAACTCTATTGATGAGGCGATGGCGGGCTACTGCACGCATATTGAAGTGACCATCAACGAAGACAACTCAGTCACCGTTCAGGACAATGGCCGCGGCATCCCCGTCGATGAGCACGAGAAGATGCACAAGTCGGCCTTGGAGGTCGTTATGACCGTGCTCCATGCCGGTGGAAAGTTCGACAAAGGCTCGTACAAGGTCTCCGGCGGTCTGCATGGTGTCGGCGTGAGCTGTGTCAACGCCCTCTCGACGCACATGATGTCACAGGTGTTCCGTAACGGCCACATCTACCAGCAGGAGTATGAAAAAGGAAAGCCGTTGTACGACGTGAAGATTGTCGGTGATACCGACCTGACGGGTACGCGCCAGCAGTTCTGGCCCGACGGCAGCATTTTTACGACGACTGAATACAAATACGACATCATCGCCCGCCGCATGCGCGAGTTAGCTTATCTGAATGCAGGCATCACTATTACGCTGACCGACCTACGCCCCAACGAGGAGGGTAACCTGCGTGAGCCAGAAGTGTTTCACGCCAAGGACGGTCTGAAGGAGTTCGTACGCTATGTCGATCGTCACCGCACCCACCTCGTCGATGATGTCATCTACCTGAAGACCGAGAAGCAGGGCATACCCATTGAGGTGGCTGTAATGTACAACACCGACTACTCGGAAAACATCCATTCCTACGTCAACAACATCAATACGATAGAGGGAGGTACCCACCTTGCTGGTTTCCGTGCCGCCCTTACCCGTACCCTGAAGAAGTATGCCGACAACGATCCGCAGATCTCCAAGCAGATAGAGAAGGCCAAGATAGAGATTGCCCCCGAGGACTTCCGCGAGGGACTCACCGCCGTCATCTCCATCAAGGTGGCCGAGCCGCAGTTTGAGGGACAGACCAAGACGAAACTCGGCAACACCGAGGTCGCCGGTGCTGTCCAGCAGGCCG
>LXOW01267645.1_pt1 | contig 11735 bp, 9 predicted proteins | sample 1368591 | NCBI WGS metagenome assembly LXOW01 (sample SAMN04884650, study PRJNA319009) | bovine gut metagenome | isolation source: Cow rumen | host: Bos taurus | place: Italy: Legnaro (PD) | collected 2014-07-09
GCCGGTCAGAGCTTTGGCGCCTTCGCCGTGAAGGGCGTCAACCTGAAGCTCGAGGGCGAGTGTAACGACTACTTCGGAAAGGGCCTCTCAGGCGGTCGCATCTCGATTCTGCCTCCAGCCCGAAGTGGTGAGGATTTCCATGCCGAGGACAACATCATCGCTGGTAACACCGGTCTGTATGGTGCCACCTCTGGCGAACTCTATATCAATGGTAAGGTGGGCGAGCGCTTCGGCGTGCGCAACTCAGGTGCCATCGCTGTCATCGAGGGTGCTGGCGACCACTGCTGCGAGTATATGACTGGCGGACGCGTGGTTGTGCTGGGCAAGACGGGTCGTAACTTCGCCGCTGGTATGTCTGGTGGTGTGGCCTACGTCTACGACCCCGACCACACCTTCGACTACTTCTGCAACATGGATATGGTGGAGCTCTCGCTGGTCGAGGACTCCGTCTCTCGCAAGGAACTGCTCGAGCTCATCCGTCAGCACTATCTGCACACAGGCTCCGCCCTGGCAGGTCGCATGCTCGACGACTGGCAGCGCTACGTTCAGGACTTCATCCAGGTAGTCCCCATCGAGTACAAGCGCGTGCTGCAAGAAGAGCAGAATAAGAAACTTCAAGAAAAAATTGCAAACATCCAAAGAGATTATTAATCATGGGAAATCCAAAAGCATTTTTAGAGATACACCGCCAGGAGGCGGGATACCGTCCGATTCACGATAGAATCCACGACTTTGGCGAGGTAGAGCAGACGCTCAGCACTCGCGAACGTAAACTGCAGGCATCGCGCTGTATGGACTGTGGCGTGCCCTTCTGCCATTGGGCCTGTCCGCTGGGCAACAAAGCCCCTGAGTGGAACGATGCCTTGTACAAAGGCGACTGGGAGTTGGCTTATCGCTTACTGAATAGTACTAACCCCTTCCCAGAGTTCACTGGCCGCATCTGTCCCGCCTTGTGCGAGAAGGCCTGTGTACTGAACCGTTTTAACCACGAGCCAACAACCAATCGTGAGGACGAGTGCGCCATCACCGAGATGGCCTTCCAGGAGGGTTTCATCCAGCCCAAGACTGACATCGAGCGTAATGGCAAGAAGGTGGCAGTGATTGGTGCTGGTCCTGCCGGACTGGCTGCTGCCAACGACCTGAACCTGATGGGTTACAAGGTAACTGTATTCGAGAAGAACGAGGCTGCCGGCGGACTGCTCCGCTATGGTATCCCCAACTTCAAACTGAACAAGGCTATCATCGACCGCCGCATCAGCCTGCTGGAGCAGGAGGGCATTGAGTTCAAGTATGGACAAGACATATCTCTCACCTCTGACCTCTCACCTCTCACCTCTGATTACGACGCCGTCGTTATCTCTACTGGTACTCCTACCGCTCGCGATCTCAAGGCCCCAGGCCGAGAGCTGAAGGGTGTTCACTTCGCCCTCGAGATGCTGTCTCAGCAGAATCGTGTGCTGGCTGGTATGGAGTTCTCGAAAGATGAGCGCGTAACAGCCAAGGGCAAGGATGTGCTTGTGATTGGTGGTGGTGATACTGGTAGTGACTGTATTGGTACTGCCCACCGTCAGGGTTGCAAGAGTGTCACTCAGATTGAGATTATGCCTAAGCCTGTGGAAGGTCCTGAGGACCCACAGAACCCTTGGCCCAACTGGCCTCGCACCCTCAAGACCACCTCGAGTCACGAGGAGGGTTGCACACGCCGTTGGAACATCAACACCCTGGAGTTCCTGGGTAAGGATGGCAAGCTGACAGGTGTAAAAGTTCAGGAGATTGACTGGAAGCCAAACCCAGAGGGTGGTCGTCCCATCATGGTAGAGAAGGGCAAGCCCGAAATTATCAAGGCCGAGCTGGTTCTGCTGGCTATGGGCTTCCTCAAGCCCGAGCATCCTGAGTACCCCAAGAACGTCTTCGTCTGTGGCGACTCCGCCAATGGCGCCAGCCTCGTAGTTCGCGCTATGGCCAGTGGTCGTCAGACCGCCCAAAAGGTAGCCTCTTATCTCCAACACAAATAGACTTTAGTTCCATTTTTAGAAAATCCCTGTTTTCCAATACGGAATTCAGGGATTTTTTTGTACCTTTGACTTCGTCGAAAATACTCTCGCTCGGAAAAACCTAAATACATTTGGTTTTTCACTCGCTTATTCGTATCTTTGCCACAAAATATGAATATGACTTCCTATTTGAATACAGAGAATATTGCCCGTAGTAAGGATGGTGTAGAATATCATCCGCTACGACCTTTTCTGCCTGAGAATGCCAAGGTTCTCTTCCTGGGCAGTTTCCCACCTCAGCGCAAGCGTTGGTGTATGGACTTCTACTACCCTAACTTCATCAACGACCACTGGAGGATTGAGGGACAGCTATTCTTTGGTGACAAGAACCATTTCGTGGATTTGCAGGCCAAGCGCTTTAAGATTGACGAGATTGTAGCGTTCTGTAAAGAGAAAGGCCTCGCCTTCTTCGACACTTCTACGGCTATCCGTCGCCTCAAAGACAATGCATCGGACAAATTCCTTGAGGTCGTGGAACCAACGGACATTCCGAGTCTCTTGCAACAACTGCCCCACTGCAAGGCCATCGTCACCACGGGAGAGAAAGCCACAGAGACCATCTGCGCCACACTCGGCATTGCAGAAATTCCCAAGGTCAACACGTCCGTTCTCATCCCTCATCCATCATCCATCTCACCTCATCCATCAACCATCAGCCTCTGGCGCCTGCCATCGTCCTCCCGCGCCTACCCGCTGGCTTTCGACAAGAAAGTAGAGGCCTATCGCCGGATGTTCGACTCGCTATAACGTCGGGACACCTCCCAATTATTAAGTATTCTTAGTCTTTGATGGTCTATTTCTAACACTTTGTAAGAAAAGCAAGGGATTAGAATTCAATGTGTCAATAAAATGGGCTGATTTAGGGTTGAATTCTATACAAAATGATATTTATTCAGTTTTTTTACAAACATAAAGGCAATATTTCTTGGTTGGTTCTGTCTTTTTGACTACCTTTGCACTCGAAATCCTAACAAAAAGATAGAATAATTAGGTATTTATGAGCAAAATGGCACAAAAACTCAGATTTTCAAAGATGCATGGTTGCGGAAACGACTACATCTATGTCAATACGATGGAGTTCACCGTGCCAGATCCTGTGGCTGCTGCCATTGCATGGAGCGACCGCCACAAGGGTATCGGGTCTGACGGCCTGGTGCTGATAGGGAAATCACCCGTGCCTGAAGCTGATTATACCATGCATATATATAACGCGGACGGGTCGGAGGCCATGATGTGTGGCAATGCCAGCCGTTGTATAGGAAAGTATCTCTATGAGAAGACCCACCCCTGGCCTCTCCCTGTGAAGGAGGGGAATGGATACCAAGAGACAGAGATTCGGTTGCTCACGTTGTCGGGTATCAAGGTTCTCTATTTACATATTGTTGATGACATTGTGAAGAGTGTGACGGTGGATATGGGCGAGCCCGTCTTCGAGGACGGAACCCTTTTCAATCCCACTCTCGCCAGAAGTCTATCTACTCCCCTCCATCACAGGGAGGGGCAGGGGGGTGGGTCTGCTCTTTTCGTCTCTATGGGAAACCCCCACTATGTTATCTTCACGGATAATGTGGACCAGGTGGGTGAAACCGGACGACTGCTCGAAAAGCACCCGGCCTTTCCACAACGCTGCAACATAGAGCTTGCCCGCATAGAGGCGGACGGAACCATCCGGACTCGCGTCTGGGAACGCGGAAGCGGTATTACTCAAGCTTGTGGCACCGGTGCCTGCGCTACTGCCGTAGCAGCCGCCTTAACGGGCAGGGCTGGACGCAAGAGCAACATCGAGATGGACGGTGGAACACTCAGCATTGAATGGTGCGAAAAAGATAACCACGTCTATATGACCGGACCTGCTGAATTCGTCTTCGACGGCGAAACCTATGTCCCCTAAGTTAGGGGACGACAGGGGTCTGAACAGGCGCAGTCCCCTCAAATAGTAGTAATTAAATGGTTTGATAAACGCTTGTTCAGACCCCAAACCCCTAACTTAGGGGCCTCATAATATGGCATTAGTAAATATACATTTCCTGAACTTGCAGAACAACTATCTGTTCGCCGACATTGCCAAGAAGGTGAATGCCTTCAAGGTGATGCACCCCAAGGCCGATGTGATTTCTTTGGGCATCGGTGACGTGACGCAACCGCTGGCTCCCGCCGTTGTGGAGGCAATGCATAAGGCAGCCCACGAGATGGGTACCTCGAAGGGGTTCCGCGGATACGGTCCTGAGCAGGGCTATGACTTCCTGCGTGAGGCCATTCTGAAGAATGACTTCCGACCCCGTGGCGTACATCTTGACATTGACGAGATCTTTGTCAACGACGGTGCGAAGAGCGACACCGGCAACTTCCAGGAACTGCTTCACTGGGATAACTTCATCGGTGTGACCGACCCCATCTATCCCGTGTATATCGACTCCAACGTGATGATAGGACGATGCGGTACTTTCCGTGACGGACGATGGACCAACGTGCGCTACCTGCCCACAACGGCAGAGAACGGGTTTATTCCCGAGCTCCCAAAAGGTCGTCCCGTCGATGTCATCTACCTGTGCTACCCCAACAACCCGACGGGTACGGTCATCACCAAGCAGGAGTTGCGCAAGTGGGTGAACTATGCGCTGAAGAACGATGCGCTGATTCTCTACGATGCAGCCTATTCTGCCTATATCCGTGACCCGGAGATTCCCCGTAGCATCTACGAGATCCGTGGTGCCAAGAAGTGCGCCGTCGAGTTCCACTCGTTCTCAAAGACGGCTGGATTTACGGGTGTCCGTTGTGGCTATACGGTAGTTCCCAAGGAGGTGAGCGTATCGACTTTCGAGGGCGAGCGCATCCCGCTGAACCAGTTGTGGCTGCGCCGCCAGTGTACGAAGTTCAACGGCACGAGCTATATCTCGCAGCGAGCTGCCGAGGCCATCTATTCGCCCGAGGGCAAGGAGCAGATTAAGTCCACCATCGACTATTACATGGACAATGCCAAGCGCATGCTGAAGCGACTTCGCGCCCTGGGCTACGAGGTGTATGGTGGCGAGAATGCCCCGTATATCTGGATGCGTACCCCCGACGGCATGGATTCATGGCAGTTCTTCGAGGCCCTGCTCTATGGTGCCTATGTGGTCTGCACGCCAGGTGTCGGCTTCGGCCCGTCAGGCGAAGGCTACGTCCGGTTCACCGCCTTCGGCAGTCACGAAAAGACGGAGGAGGCTCTGGACCGCATAGAGAAATGGAGCAAAGGATAACGGAATCGATTTCAAATATATGTTCGTAACCTCATGGGAGGTTCTAGTATTCATTTAAAGGTAAAAAGGTATGAAAAGAATTGAAGCAATTATCCGCAAGACGAAGTTCGAGGATGTAAAGGAAGCATTGCTCAACTCGGACATCGACTGGTTTGAGTACCACAACGTGCACGGCATCGGCCAGAGCCGACAGGAGCGTATTTACCGTGGTGTCCAGTACTCGACGGACGTGATAGAGCGTGTGGCACTGACCATCGTCTGTCGCGATCCGCTGGTGGAGCCTACGGTGAAGGTGATTCTGGATGTAGCCCATACGGGCGAGGTGGGTGACGGCCGCATCTTCGTGAGCGACATGATCGACACCTGGAGCATCCGCACCGGTGAACACGGCGATACTGTTCTTAAAGATAAGAAGTGAACAGTGAATAGTGAAGAAATAGGATAACAAACACAAAAACATTTAGGATATGAACGAAATAGGATTATCACTCGATACCGTATGGATGCTATTGGCAGCCATGTTGGTTTTCTGGATGCAGCCCGGTTTTGCGCTGTGTGAGGCTGGTTTTACACGCAGTAAGAACACCGCTAACATCCTGATGAAGAACTTTGTCGACTTCATGTTCGGCTCGCTGTTGTTCTTCTTCCTCGGCTTTGGATTCATGTTCGGCAGCGAGGGCGCCGGTTTCATCGGCATGCCTAACTGGGGCGACCTGAGTTTCTATAAGGGCGACCTGCCCGTAGAGGGTTTCTTGATTTTCGAGACCGTGTTCTGTGCCACCTCTGCCACCATCGTCAGCGGTGCCATGGCCGAGCGCACCAAGTTCTCGATGTACCTTATCTACAGTGCTGTCATCTCGCTGTTCATCTACCCCATCGAGGGTCACTGGACCTGGGGAGGCGGTTGGCTCTGCAACGATGCTGCCGACGGCTTCATGATGACCACTTTCGGCGACGTGTTCCACGACTTCGCAGGCTCTGCCATCGTGCATAGCGTAGGTGGCGTGCTGGCCCTGATCGGCGCCATGGCACTGGGTCCCCGCATCGGCAAGTATGCCAAGGACGGCAAGAGCCGTGCTATTCCCGGTCACAACCTGACCATGGCTGCCCTGGGTGTCTTCATCCTCTGGCTCGGCTGGTTCGGCTTCAACCCTGGTTCTCAGCTGGCTGCAAGTGGTGAGGTGAACCGCGTTGCCATCTCTCACGTGTTCCTGACCACCAACCTCGCAGCAGCTGCCGGTGGCGTGGCTACCATGTTCCTGACTTGGCTCAAGTATGGCAAGCCCTCACTCTCACTGACGTTGAACGGTGTACTGGCAGGTCTTGTGGGCATCACAGCCGGATGTGACATCGTATCTCCCGTCGGTGCCGTCATCATCGGACTTGTTTGTGGTATTGCACTCGTCTATGCTATTGATTTTATCGACCATAAATTACATATTGACGACCCTGTAGGTGCTAGTTCTGTTCATGGTGTCTGCGGTATCCTGGGAACCCTCATGACCGGTCTGCTGTCAACCACTAACGGTGCCTTCTACGGTTACGGCTGGGGATTCTTCGGTGCTGAGTGCTTCGGCATTCTGGTCATCGACCTCTGGGCTGCTGCCTGCGGATTCGCCCTGTTCTATGGCATCAAGAAGCTGCACGGCCTGCGCGTTGACAAGCGAATAGAAGAGGAAGGACTCGACATCTACGAACATGGAGAGGCATGCTACAACTAATTAACAAAGCGGCCTTTGGCCTAATTGATAATTGATAGTTGATAATTAAGAATTAAAAATTAAGGGTATGAAAAAGATTGTATTGTTTGCAATGGGTTTGGTGCTTAGCTGCACCACCCTTGCTCAGGAGAAAATTGAAACTACGATTAGTGCTGATTTCGTAAGTAGTTACATCTGGCGTGGCCAGGATTTAGGAAGCACTGCCATTCAGCCGACCTTGGGCGTTGGATACAAAGGACTGTCGCTGACAGCCTGGGGCAGCTACGGACTCGTCAACAAAGACGATGTCAAGGAGTTCGACCTGACACTGGACTATACCATCGGCGGACTGAGCATCGGTATTACCGACTACTGGTTCAGCAGGATGGACGGTGGAGACCCCGACGGTCGCTACTTCAAGTACGAGGCCCACGGTACCAACCATGTGTTTGAAGGCTACATCGGCTACGACTTCGGCTTTGCCTCACTCCGTTGGTTCACCAACTTCGCCGGCAACGACGGCGTGAACAAGAACGGCAAGCGAGCCTATAGCAGTTATGTGGAAGCTGCTGTCCCATTTAAACTGGCTACCGTAGATTGGACTGCTACAGCTGGCGTCGTTCCCTACGCCACCACCTCGTATGCCACCACAGGCTTCGCCGTCACCAAGCTCGCCCTGAGAGCTATAAAAGACATAAAGATAAGTGATACGTTCTCTATTCCTGTGTTTGCAGAAGTTGTTGGAAACCCCTGCTCACAGAAAGCTTACCTGGTTCTGGGATTAACGCTGCATCCATAAAAACAACCGAATCAGGCAAGTGTCCTCTCTTCCGCCTCAATGGTGGGAGAGAGGATCTTTTTATATTGAAAAACCATCGGAATCCTCAAAAGTAACAGATTGCAAATAATAAGCATTGTTTTAAGACAAAAAGAAAGGAATTCAGACCTCGACCTGCTGCAAGACTTTACACCTTGTCAGATTTGCGTGTTTTTAACAATCAAAAGACCAGCCATATCACCTGATTGGTGTCAGAAAGCATTATCTTTGCAATCCATAAATACTGTTTTTGATTTATGGACACAAAATACATTTTCGTTACGGGCGGTGTCGTTTCCTCGTTAGGAAAGGGCATTATATCGGCCTCTATAGGCAAACTGCTGCAAGCACGCGGCTACAAGGTAACCATCCAGAAGTTCGACCCCTATATCAACATCGACCCTGGCACGCTGAACCCCTACGAGCACGGCGAGTGCTACGTGACTGACGACGGTTTCGAGACGGACCTGGACTTGGGGCACTACGAACGCTTTACAGGCATACATACAACACGAAACAACTCTATAACAACAGGACGCATCTACAAGACGGTGATAGACCGCGAGCGACACGGCGACTATCTGGGCAAGACCATCCAGGTGGTGCCACACATCACGGACGAGATTAAGCGGAGGATGCTAAGGGAAGACAGCAATCTCTCGTCCTTGAAAGTAATTGCTCCCTCCCAACAAGGGAGGGCGGGGGATGGGTCCTCTTTCGACTTTGTTATTACAGAGGTGGGCGGTACCATCGGCGACATTGAGAGTGCGCCATTCATGGAGGCTATCCGACAGTTGCGCTGGCAACTGGGACGTGACGCGGTGTGTGTGCACCTGACCTATGTGCCCTATTTGAAGGCTGCCGATGAGTTAAAGACAAAGCCCACACAGCACTCCGTGAAGGAACTACAGGGCATGGGTATCCAGCCTGACATCCTCGTACTACGTACAGAGCGACACCTGGACGACCATCTGCGCATGAAAGTGGCTTCGTTCTGTAACGTTGACCTGGAATGTGTGGTGCAGAGCGAGGATATGCCCTCCATCTATCAGGTGCCTGTGAGCATGCAGCAACAGGGACTCGACGCTGCCATCATGCGAAAGATAGGCATCCCCGTGGGTGAGACACCTGCCATGAAATCGTGGCACGACTTCCTGAACAAACAGCGCAATGCCACGCGTGAGGTGCATGTGGCATTGGTGGGCAAGTACGACTTACAGGATGCCTATAAGAGCATCCGCGAGAGCCTGAACCTGGCAGGCATCTACAACGATGTGAAGGTAAGGATTCATTTCGTGAACAGCGAAGAAGTAACGGCTGAGAATGTCGCTGAGAAACTCAACGGCATGGCGGGTATCATCGTCTGTCCAGGTTTCGGTCAGCGAGGCATCGAGGGAAAGATTATCGCTGCAGAATATACCCGTACACACGACATTCCTACCTTCGGCATCTGTCTGGGCATGCAGATGATGGTCATCGAGTTTGCCCGTAACGTGCTGGGCTACAAGGATGCCAACAGTCGTGAGATGGACAACGAGACGCCGCATAACGTCATTGACATCATGGAGGAGCAGAAAAGCATCACCCAGATGGGCGGCACGATGCGACTGGGTGCCTACGACTGTGAGCTGGTCAAGGGCAGTCGCGTTTATAAGGCTTACGGCGAAAAGAAGATGATCAGCGAACGCCACCGCCATCGATATGAGTTCAACAATGCCTATAAGGAGGAGTACGAGAAAAACGGTATGCAATGCGTGGGCATCAACCCTGCTGCCAACCTCGTAGAGATTGTCGAGATACCCGAGAAGCGCTGGTACATCGGCACCCAGTTTCACCCCGAATATTCGTCCACGGTGCTCCATCCGCATCCGTTGTTCATGAGTTTCATTCGGGCGTGCCTTGTCAAATAGTCAAATAGTAAAATAGTCAAATATAACCATGTGTGGAATCGTAGCTATATTAAACATAGAAGAACAAACTTCTAAACTGAGAGAGAAAGCACTGAAGATGAGTCAGAAAATCCGTCATCGCGGACCCGACTGGAGTGGAATATACTGTGGTGGTACGGCCATCCTCGCTCATGAGCGTCTAAGCATTGTAGACCCGGAGTCAGGTGGTCAGCCCCTGTTCTCGCCCGACAAGAAACAGGTGTTAGCCGTGAATGGCGAGATATATAACCATCAGGAGATTCGTCGCCGCTATGCCGGCCAGTATGAGTTCCAGACAGGTTCCGATTGCGAAGTCATCCTAGCATTATGGCAAGAGGTAAGAACCGGAAAACTGGAGATAAACAACATGCTGGAACAACTCAGCGGCATCTTCGCCTTTGTACTCTACGACGAGGAACGCAATGAGTTTCTGATAGCCCGCGACCCCATCGGTGTCATACCTCTATATATAGGTTACGACAGCGACGGCAAGGTATATGTGGCTTCTGAACTGAAAGCCCTCGAAGGCCAGTGCGAGCGTTACGAGCCGTTCCTGCCCGGCCACTACTATTGGAGTGTCGACCCAGGACAGAAGTGGTACTATCGTCGCGACTGGATGCAGTATGACGCTGTAAAGGATAATCCCGCCAGTGTGGAGGCTATCCGCAATGCACTAGAGGCTGCCGTGAAGCGCCAGCTGATGTCCGACGTGCCCTACGGCGTACTGTTGTCTGGAGGGTTGGACTCTTCCGTCATCTCCGCCATCGCCGAAAAGTTCTCAGAACATCGTATTGAGGACGACTCGAAGAGCAAAGCCTACTGGCCCCGTCTGCACTCTTTTGCCGTAGGACTGAAGGGCGCCCCCGACTTGGCGAAGGCTCGACTCGTGGCAGACCATATCGGTACCGTTCACCACGAGATCAACTATACCATCCAGGAGGGACTCGATGCTATCCGCGACGTCATCTATTTCATTGAGACCTACGATGTCACCACCGTCCGTGCCTCCACACCCATGTACCTGTTGGCACGGGTCATCAAGTCGATGGGTATCAAGATGGTGCTCAGCGGCGAGGGTGCCGACGAGATATTCGGTGGCTACCTCTATTTCCACAAGGCACCGACGGCAAAGGACTTCCATGAGGAGACCGTTCGCAAGCTCTCCAAACTGCACCTCTACGACTGTCTGCGCGCCAACAAGAGCCTCTCGGCATGGGGTGTTGAGGGCCGTGTGCCCTTCCTCGACAAGGAGTTCCTCGATGTCGCCATGCGCACCAACCCTGAGGCCAAGATGTGCCCAGGCAATACGATGGAGAAGAAGATTGTGCGTGAGGCCTTTGCCGACATGCTGCCCGCAGAGGTTGCCTGGCGCCAGAAGGAGCAGTTCTCTGACGGTGTGGGCTACAGCTGGATTGACACCCTAAAGGCCGTAACGTCGGCAGCGGTTTCCGACGAGCAGATGGCCCATGCCGCCGAACGTTTCCCCATCAATCCACCCAAGAACAAGGAGGAATATTACTATCGCAGCATCTTCGCCGAGCACTTCCCCAGCGACTCCGCCGCCCGCAGCGTTCCCAGCGAGGCCAGCGTGGCCTGTAGCACAGCCATCGCCCTTGAGTGGGACGAAGCCTTTAAGAACATGAATGACCCCTCAGGCCGTGCCGTCAAAGGGGTGCATGAGCAAGCCTATTGACGGAGCGCCCTGTAATTTCTTGGATGACAAGGCTTGCCAGCGTCATGCCAAAGACGGCGGTTATTTGCACGAGCGAGCCTTTCACCTCACCCACTTGACGGGCAGGCTCATCGCTGAACACACACTTGAATTTCCGCTTCGGGAAACGCTGCTGTTTCTTGAAGCGGTTTCTTAATGCACGAGCCAAGGGGTCGCCCTTAACCTTCCAGAACTCAGCAACCTGTACCCTCGTAGGGTCTAACTTCAAGGCGGCACCCATCGACGAGAAGAACTTGGCCTTCGTCTGGCAAGCCAACTCAATAAG
>LXOW01463681.1_pt1 | contig 11733 bp, 10 predicted proteins | sample 1368591 | NCBI WGS metagenome assembly LXOW01 (sample SAMN04884650, study PRJNA319009) | bovine gut metagenome | isolation source: Cow rumen | host: Bos taurus | place: Italy: Legnaro (PD) | collected 2014-07-09
TGGCGCTGTAAACGAATCTTAACAGCCATTGTGAATCTGTTTGTTTAATTAATACTTTAGTACGCCCTACCCGAGAGCGGACTGCAAAGGTAGCAAAAGTTTTTGACAATCAAACTTTTTTTAATGGCCATGTCATTGACGAAAAAGCAGTACCTTTGACTGGTTGTGTAATGACAAACAGACAGGTTATGCCCATGTTGAAGAAAGTTCTGTGCGTTGCGGCATGCGTGCTGCTGCTCGCCTCCTGCGAAAAGAAGACCATCGAGCCCGAAAAGCCATCGGACAACAACAATGCCAATGCCTTCAACCCCGCTGTCGACAAACTCGCTGTGACCAACGAGTTCAGGGGCGTCTGGCTGGCTACCGTATCGGGCACCGACTGGCCGAAGACCAAAGGCGATGCCGAGGCCCAGAAAAAGGAATTGACGGATTACATCAAGGCGGTCGCGGATGCCGGATGTAACGCCGTCTTCTTCCAGGTTTGCTCCAACATGGATGCTCTGTGGCCATCCAGGCTGCTGCCCTGGAGCTCCGTCCTGGACGGCACCGAGGGCCACAATCCCGGTTACGACCCCGCCGCCATCGCCGTCCAGGCGGCCCACGAAAACGGAATCGAGATCCACGCCTGGATCAACCCTTACCGCATAGGTTCCACTTCCAAGACACACGCCCCGCTGAGCCCCGTGAAAGCCCGCCCGCAGCTGGTCAAGGAATACTCAGGCAGCTACTATCTGGACCCGGCCCTGCCGGAAACCCACAAATTCCTGGGCGAGATAGCACGAGAAATCATGACCGCATATGAATTCGACGGCCTGCACATAGACGACTACTTCTATCCTTCCGGCTACAACAAGGACCAGAAGGGCTGGGAGACTCTGACATACCCGAAGTACGGCGGCGGAAAAGACCGGGAGGAGTGGCGTTTCTCCAACGTGGACGCCAGCGTTGCGGCCCTTTGGAAAGCCACGCATGACGCCCGTCCAGAGGCTGTCTTCGGCATATCGCCCCGCAGCCGCTCCGACCTTTACCTTCCCCAGTACGCCGACCCCGCACGCTGGGCCAAGGCCGGCACTATAGATTACGTGGTACCCCAGATCTACTGGACCGTCGAACGCGCCGACTTCGCCGCCTTCGATACTGTGCTGGACCAGTGGAACGGGCTTGTTGGCAGCGTGCCGGTCTTCGTAGGCATAGCTGCATACAAGATGGAGCCGAGCTACTACAGCCAGGCGAAAAACGGCGAATTCCAGTACGTGGACGAATTCATCAAGCAAATAGGGATCTGCCGAAGTGCGGCCTGGTGCAAAGGGCATGTATGGTTCCGGACGGAGAGCATACTCAAGGAAGAGCTCAATAACTGCGTGCGCAACAAGATCTATGGCGGATACGGCAGCCTGGGGTGCCGGAAATGGGGCCCGCAACCGGCTCCCGCCCCGTTCCTCCGGCGGTGAAGACGTCCGGCGGCAGAATCAGCTGGGATGTCGTTCCCGATGCCTCCGGCGGCTATGCGGTGTATGAGGTAATACGACGCAGCCCCTCGGCGCATGCCTGGGACGCCAAGCTAATCGCCCGCACCAGGAACACGTCGTACGCTGTCAGATCCGGCAAGAGCTATTGCGTCGTATCCATCGGCACCCGTCGATACTCCGCGCCCTCGGAAGTCGTTACGGCGGAGTAATCCGATACGCGACGCTACTCCGCGCCGTCGGAAGTCGTTGCGGCATAATGATCCGATACGCGACGGCCGTGCAGCCAGGCGCCAGTGACCTACGTGAGCGGAGAAAGGGGGATGAGTCCGGGAGCAGCGGACGGAAATCCTCAGCGACGGTGGAACAGTCCGAATACGGCCGAGCCGGAGCCGGACATGGCGGCATAAACGGCGCCGCGGCGGTAGAAATCCTCAATGAGCGCCGGAATTTCCGGGTGCAGGGGACAGACCGTCGCCTCGAAGTCGTTCACGACGAGACCGCGCCACTGTTCTATCGGTAGCAGCAGTGCTTCACGAAGAGGCAGCGTGATTTCTATGTTGTTGATAATCTGATGTTTAGATAAAACCGATTGCCCCTTTTGGAGCACACAGAAATGAGTATCTCCTTGACAATTAACACCTTGCAAATCACGGGGGACAATACCACTATAGGCTTCGCGGGTGCTGACGGCGACGGGGCAGCCGGTGGCGGCGTCCAGCGGGAGCTCAACCCGGATCTCGTACCCCGACAGGTCGATGTCGAACGGATCCAGCACTTCCCCGCGCCCCGTCGCAAACATAGGACGGCAATACACGAAAAACGCACAATCCGAGCCGAGCCGAGCGGCATACCCAGCCAGCGCGGCATCCGTGAGCCCCAGGCCGCCGAGCTCGTTCAGGGCGCGAAGCATGNNGCTTCCATGCACGGACGGTAAGGTCCTCCATCGGGTCCCAGTCCACGCCGCCCTCACGCAGGATCTCAATCGACAGTCGCTCCGCCGGCTCGACCGTCAGCACGTCGCCGAGCCCCCAATACGGAACGAACAACGTCTCGAGATCATGGTAGCCGTCTAGGCGCTTGCGCAGGACATTCAGGCCTATGTTAACTTTGGTGCAAGTTCGAATTGTCATATCTTTCTTAAGAAACGATATACAAATATATGCACTAATAATGGATAAAAGTAAATATCTTTGCAAAGTAATGCTTTCAAGATGACTTGGGTGGAGATAGTGTCGGCGTTGCTTGGCCTGACCTGTGTATTTCTCGCGGGTCGCGGTTCCAAGTACAATTTCTGGGTGGGATACGCGTACAACGTATTCCTGTTTGTACTTTTCTGGAACCAGCATCTGTACAGCGCCATGCTGCTCCAGCCGGTGTCGTTCGGAATCAACCTGTACGGACACTGGAGGTGGACGCACCCTCGCGATGACGAGCGCAGCGCAGCGGACGCGTCCGCCCTCAAGGTCGGAAGCCTGAAACCTCAGGAAATGGCGTCGCTGCTGGTCAGCGCTGCGCTTTTCGGGGCGCTATGGGCCCTGACGCTCCAGTGGCTGCCGCAGCGCTGGCCCGGCGTCTTTGCCCCCGATCCGAACCCGTGGCTGGATTCCTATATCCTGATGGCCACGCTGCTGGCCCAGTTCCTGAGCGCACGCAAGTGCTGGGAGTGCTGGATAGTGTGGCTGGTGGTGAACGCCGCCAACATAGTGCTTTACATCAGTTCCGGCCTGTACGTCATGCCGGTAGTGAGCGCCCTGTACCTGGCCAACGGCATCTGGTCGCTCGTAAGCTGGAAACGAAAATTCAATAAGGATGAGTGATATATTGTTGGAAATAAAAGACCTGCACGCCGGGATCGAGGGGCGTGAAATACTCCGCGGGGTGAACCTGACGATACGCCGCGGGGAGGTGCATGCCATCATGGGGCCCAACGGTGCCGGCAAATCCACGCTGAGCGCGGTGCTGGCGGGGCGTACGGACTACAAGGTCAGTTCCGGTTCAATAACATACGACGGCCGCGACCTGCTCGCCATGGCACCGGAGGAACGTTCCTGGGCGGGCATCTTCCTGAGTTTCCAGTACCCGGTGGAAATCCCCGGAGTGAGCATCACGAACTTCATGAAGGCCGCGCTGGCCGCCCGCCGCAAGGCCGCCGGACTGCCGGAGCTCAAGCCCGCGGAATTCCTGAAGCTGCTCAAGGAGAAGATGGCCTTCGTGCAGATGAAGGGCGAGTTCGCCAAGCGCGAGGTCAACGTGGGCTTCTCCGGAGGCGAGAAGAAACGCAACGAGATATTCCAGATGGCCATGCTGGAGCCGGTGCTCAGCATCCTGGACGAGACCGACAGCGGCCTCGACGTGGACGCGCTGCGCATCGTCGCCGACGGCGTGAACCGCCTGCGTTCCCCGCAGACGGCATCCATCGTGATTACGCACTACCAGCGACTGCTGGAGTACATCGTGCCGGACGTGGTGCATGTGCTCAAGAACGGCCGCATCGTTACCACGGGCGGCGCGGAGCTGGTGCAGCAGATAGAGGACCAGGGATACGACAGCATCGATGGATAGCGTTTACTTGATAGGCCGCGACGCGGTGCCTTCGTTCATCAGGCTGGGCGCCGGAGAGTCGCTGAAGATGACCGTTGTGGTGCCCGAGGGCGTCTCCGCCAGCCTCGCGCTGGAGATCGACCTGGACGGCCCGGGAGCATCCCTGGACCTTGCGGGCGCCAGCATGAGCACGGGAAATGAAGAAGTGAGCGTCCGCGTTACGGTACGTCACAACGTGCCCGGATGCCGTTCCGAGCAGCTCTTCAAGAGCGTGGCCGGCGGCAGCGCGCGGGTGTCGTTCGACGGGCTGGTGTATGTGGCGCAGGATGCCGTACGCACCGTGGCGCACCAGCAGAACCACTCGCTGCTGCTCTCCGAGGGTGCCGTGGCCGAATCCCGCCCGCAGCTGGAGATCTACGCCGACGACGTAGAGTGCTCGCACGGCGCCACCACGGGGTACCTCAATCCCGAAGAGCTCTTCTACATGCGCTCCCGCGGCATCCCCGAGGCGGAGGCCCGCAAGATGCAGGTAGAGGCGTTCCTCGCCCCCGTCCTGGCTCGGGCGGAGGCTGCAAACGATTAGACAAACATAAGTATATACCCATATGAAGAGATTATTGTTGACCGCCATCCTGGCGAGCCTGGTCGGCATTTACGCCACCGCCCGTGAAGAAGCCCGGCTCCTGCGCTTCCCCGCAACCAACGGCACTGAAATAGCATTCACCTACGCCGGAGACCTGTGGACGGTCCCCGTGGCCGGAGGCGAGGCGCGCCGGCTGACCTCCCACATCGGATTCGAGGTCTTCCCTCATTACTCCCCCGACGGCAAGAGCATAGCGTTCACCGCCGAATACGACGGCAACCGCGAGGTCTATCTCATTCCCTCCGGTGGCGGCGTGCCGGTTCGCCTGACATACACGTCGACAAATCCCCGCGATGACCTAGGCGACCGCATGGGCCCCAACAATATCGTCGTAGCATGGACCCCCGACGGCAAGGGCATAGTCTATCGCAACCGCATAGGCGACGGCTTCTCAGGAAAGCTCTGGACGGTTTCGCCGGAAGGCGGCATGCCGACTGAAATCCCCCTTCCCGAGGGCGGATTCTGCTGCTGGAGCCCGGACGGCAAAAAGCTGGCCTACAACCGCGTGATGCGTGAATTCCGCACCTGGAAGTACTACCGCGGCGGCATGGCGGACGACATCTGGATCTGGGATCCGGCCAAGAAAAAGGTCACCAACATCACCGAGAACGACGCCCAGGACATCTTCCCCATGTGGATAGGCAACGAGATTTTCTTCATCTCCGACCGCGACATGACGATGAACCTGTTCTGCTACAACGTCAAGACCGGCAAGACGGAGAAAGTCACCGAGTTCACCGATTACGACATCAAGTTCCCCAGCACCGACGGCAAGACGATAGTGTTCGAGAACGGTGGCTGGATATACCGTTTTGACCCCAAGGACCGCAGCTGCGTCAAGGTACCCGTAATCCTGGCGTCCGACGACACCCAGGCGCGTCCCGAACGCCGTGAGGCCGGCGGCCGCATCACTTCCGCGGCCCTGTCGCCCGACGGCAAGCGCATGGTCGCCACGGCCCGTGGCGAAGTCTTCGACATCCCCGTGACCAAGGGCGTCACCCGCAACCTGAGCCGCACTCCCGGAGCCAACGACCGCAGCGCCGACTGGAGCCCGGACGGCAAATACATCGCCTGGATCGGGGACGGCAGCGGCGAGACGGAGGTGTACCTCTATGACGTAGCCGAGGGCGGCGAGGCCCGCCAGCTCACAAGCGGCACCGACACCTACATCCGCAGCCTGCAGTGGGCCCCGGACAGCAAGACCATACTCTACAGCGACCGCAAGAACCGCCTGGTGGAGGTCGCCGTGCCCGCAGGGACTAAGCGCGTCGTGATGCAGAACCCCGAAATGGAATTCCGCGGCGTATCCTATTCCCCTGACAGCAAGTGGATTACATACACCCGTCCGGCGAAGAACGAAATGAACGTGGTGTACGTGTACAACCTGGAGAGCGGCAAGGAGTACCCCGTGACCGAGCGCTGGTACAACAGCGGCTCCCCAGTCTTCTCCAGCGACGGAAAGTACCTGATATTCAGCTCTGACCGCGACATCAACCCGCAGTACAGCCGCATCGAGTGGAACTTCACCCTCGGCAACATGGGGTCGGCGTACATGGCCCTGCTGGCAGCGGATACGCCCTCTCCCCTCCTGCCCAAGGACGGAGCGCCGAGCGCCGGTGAAGGCGGCGGACGCGGCCCAGGCGGAATGGGATTCCCCGGAGGGATGCCTCCCCGCGGCATGATGGCCGAACAGACCCGGGAGAAGCCTCGTGGCCCCAGGCCGGACGGCCCCAAACCGGACGGATTCAAGGGCGAAGGCCCCGATAAAGGTGACAATGAGTCCAAAGAACCCGTAGAGGTCAAGATAGATCCGGACGGTCTCTGCGCCCGCATTGTCAAGCTGCCCTTCGGCGGCCGCGGCTTCTATTCCGACGGCAAGAAGATATGGCACGGCGACTTCGGCGGCACCAAGGTGTACGACCTCGAGACCGGCAAGGACGAGGNNAAGATGGCCCTCATCCGCGAGCGCGGGAGCTGGTCTGCGGCCAAGTTCGGTCCCAAGATGAACGGCGAACCGATCGACACACGCGACGTCGTGGTACTGATCGACTATGCGCAGGAGTGGCCGCAGATCTTCGACGAGGTATGGCGCGCCTTCCGCGACGGCTACTACGTCCAGAACATGCACGGACGCGACTGGAAGGCCATCAAGGAGAAGTACGCGGTGCTGCTGCCCTACGTGCGCACGCGCCTCGACCTGAACTACATAATCGGTGAGATGATCTCCGAACTCGCGTCCGGGCACGCCTATGTGTCGCCGGGAGAGTATCCCAAGCCGGCCCGCGTTCAGATGGGCCTGCTGGGCGCCGAACTGTCGCGCGACAAGAGCGGAGCCTACCGCATAGACCGCATCCTCGCGGGCGCGCCGTACAGCGAGAGCCTGCGTTCTCCGCTGGCGGAACCTGGCATCGGTGTCAAGGCCGGCGACTTCATCACCGCAATCGACGGGGTGCCGGTGAACGGGACGACCAACATCTACAGCATGCTGGCCGGCAAGGCCGGGGTGCTGACGGAGCTGACAGTGGCGTCCAAGCCCGGCGAGAAGGGACGGAAAGTGGTGGTCAAGCCCATTTCGGACGAATATCCGCTCTACCATTACGAGTGGGTGCAGAAGAACATCGCCACCGTGGACAGGCTGTCCGGCGGCAAGGTTGGCTACATCTACATCCCCGACATGGGTCCGGAGGGCCTTAGCGAATTCGCACGCTACTACTACCCGCAGCTCGACAAGGAGGCGCTGATCATAGACGACCGCGCCAACGGCGGCGGCAACGTATCGCCTATGATTATCGAACGCCTGAAGCGCGAGGTATACCGCATGACCATGAGCCGTACCTCAAGCATGACCGGCACCGTGCCCGACGGCGCCCATACCGGTCCCAAGGTGCTGCTGATCAACAAGTATTCCGCCTCCGACGGCGACCTGTTCCCCTGGAGCTTCAAGGCCAACAACCTGGGCACCGTGATCGGCACCCGCACATGGGGAGGCATCGTGGGCATCAGCGGCTCGCTGCCGTACATGGACGGCACCGACGTCCGCGTCCCGTTCTTCACCAACTACGACCGCAAGACCGGCGAGTGGATCGTGGAGAACCACGGCGTGGATCCGGATATCCTGATAGACAACGACCCCGTGAAGGAATATGCGGGTGTTGACCAGCAGTTGGAGAAGGCCGTGCAGGTGGCTCTGGAACAGCTCAAGGACCGCGTTCCCCTGCCTCCCGTACCCGCAGACCGCACCTTCGAGGATCTGGGCCTGCCGCAGTTGCCGTAAGGCCGGCGGGCCTATCCTACCGCCCCCTCAAGTGATACGCTGAGGAGTTTCTGAGCCTCGACTGCAAATTCCATCGGCAGCCGGCTCAGGACCTCCTTGGCGTAGCCGCCGACGATGAGCGCAGTGGCGTCCTCGGGGCCTATTCCGCGCTGTCCGCAGTAGAAGAGCTGGTCGTCGCTGATTTTGGAGGTGGTGGCTTCATGCTCCACGACGGCCTGCGGGCAGCGGTTCATGATGACGGGGAAGGTGTGTGCCCCGCATTTCGAGCCTATGAGCAGCGAGTCGCACTGCGAGAAGTTGCGTGCCCCCACGGCACCCGGATTCACCCTCACGAGGCCGCGGTAGCTGTTCTCGGAGTGCCCGGCGGAAATGCCTTTGGAGACTATCCTGCTGCGGGTTCCGCGCCCCAGGTGAATCATCTTGGTGCCGGTGTCGGCCTGCTGGTAATTGTTGGTCATGGCGACGCTGTAGAACTCCGAGGAGCTGTAGTCGCCCATCAGCACGGTGCTGGGATATTTCCATGTTACGGCGGAGCCCGTCTCCACCTGGGTCCAGCTGAGGTGTGAGTTCTCGCCGCGGCACAGGCCCCTCTTGGTCACAAGGTTAAGTATGCCGCCGCGGCCCTGGGCGTCACCCGGGTACCAGTTCTGCACGGTGCTGTACTTCACGTCGGCGTCTTTCTCCACGATTATTTCCACCACCGCCGCGTGCAGCTGGTTCTCGTCGCGCATGGGGGCGGTGCAGCCCTCCATGTAGCTCAGCTTCGCTCCTTCGTCGGCCACGATTAGCGTACGCTCGAACTGGCCCGTGCCGGCGGCATTGATGCGGAAGTAGCTGCTCAGTTCCATGGGGCACTCGACTCCTTTGGGCACGTAGCAGAAAGAGCCGTCGGAGAATACGGCGCTGTTCAGGGCCGCGAAATAATTGTCTCCAGCGGGCACCACGGTCGCAAGGTACTTGCGCACCAGGTCCGGATGCTCGCGCACGGCCTCAGAGAAGGAGCAGAAGATTATCCCCTTGTCCGCCAGCGTCTTGCGGAATGTCGTAGTCACGCTTACGGAGTCGAAGACCGCATCCACCGCGACCTCCTTGGACTTCACCCCGGCCAGCACCTCACGCTCGCGGAGAGGGATGCCGAGCTTGTCGAAGGTCTCCATGAGTTTTGGATCGATCTCTGACGGCCGTTCGCTGTCCTTCTTGGGTGCGGCGTAATAGATAATGTCCTGATAATCAATCTTCGGCAGTTTGAGATGGCCCCAGTGCGGCTCCTTCATCCCCTGCCACTTGCGGAAGGCGTCCAGGCGGAAGTCCAGCAACCACTGCGGCTCGCCCTTCTTAGCGGAAATCAGCCGAATAATATCCTCGCTCAGGCCCTTCGGCACATACTCCTGCTCGACTTCGGTGACGAAGCCTTCCTTGTACTCCTGCCCAGCCAGGTCTTTCAACAGATCATCCATGGTGCCGTGATTTATAATCGATTGATTTATAATTCTTTGCCGTAAACCGATTGCCCTGTTTGGGGCAATCGGTTTTAGACAACTTGTTGAGAGTCAGTGGTTTGCCGATCACGCCCCGAGCATGCGGCCAGGCAGGCGGCGGTGCGGGCAGCGAGGCGGGCGTTGTTCAGGACGAGCTGGATATTGGAGGCGAGGCTGTCGCCGCCGGTGATGTCCTTTATGCGGGCGAGCAAGAACGGCGTAGTCTCCTTGCCGCGGATGCCGAGCCGGGCCGCCTCGGCCAAAGCCTCTTCAATGGCGGCGTTGATTACGTCCGGATCCATGGAATACTCCTCCGGGACGGGGTTGGTAACCAGCATTCCGCCGCGCAAGCCCATCTCGCGGGAGACGCGGAAAGCCGCCGCCAGCTCCTCGGGCGTATCTATACGGTAATCCACATGGAAGCCGCTGCGGCGGGTGTAGAATGCCGGAAGTTCGTCCGTGCCGTAGCCGATTACGGGAACGCCCTTGGTCTCAAGATACTCCAACGTCAGGCCAAGGTCGAGGATGGACTTGGCCCCGGCGCATATCACCATAATGGGCGTCTGGGCCAGCTCCTCGAGGTCTGCGGAGATGTCCATGGTGGTCTCCGCGCCGCGGTGCACGCCGCCGATGCCGCCCGTGGCGAACACATTTATGCCCGCCATGTGGGCGATGATCATGGTAGTAGTGACCGTGGTGGCGCCGTCCAGGCCGCGGGCAACGAGCACGGGCAGGTCGCGCCTGGAGGCCTTTGCCACCGCGCGGCCGCTGCGGCCGAGGTGCTCTATCTCAGCCTCCGACAGGCCGGCCTTGAGGCGTCCGCCTATGATGGCGACAGTCGCCGGGACGGCCCCGTTCTCGCGTATCGTACGCTCCACGCGCAGCGCCGTCTCCACGTTCTGCGGATACGGCATGCCGTGCGATATGATGGTGGATTCCAGGGCCACGACGGGACGTCCCTGTTCCAGGGCCTCGCGCACTTCCGGGGATATATCGAGAAATTTGTTCATCTATGCAAAAAACTTGACCTGCAAAGATAAATTATTTTGGCGGTTTTTCTTATATTTGTAAGTTATGAAAATAATCGTAATCGGCGGCGCCAACATAGACATCAGCGCTACTACTGCAGGGCCCTTCGTGGCCAAGGATTCCAATCCCGGCACAGTCCGCACAGCTCCCGGAGGCGTGGGACGCAACATAGCCCACAACCTGGCCCTCCTCGGTGACGACGTCAGCCTGATTACCATCTTCGGAGACGACGGTTTCGGCCGCATGCTCAAGGACAGTTGCAAGAAACTCGGAATCGACACCTCGCTCAGCGAGACGCGCCGCGGCGCCCGCAACGCCTGCTTCGTCAGCATCAACGGCTCCGACGGCGAGCTGCTGGGGGGCGTGGCCGACATGGCAGTCACCGGCCTCATGACGCCGGAATGGCTGGAGAGCCGCCTTCCCAAGATCAACCGCGCGGACGCTGTCGTGGCCGACGCGAACATCCCCGCCGACACCCTGAGTTTCCTGGTGGGCAGCTGCCTGCCTCCCCTTTATATAGATGCCGTGTCTTCCGCCAAGGTGGCCCGGCTGCGCGAGGCGCTCCACGCCACCAGGCTGGAGGGGGACAAGGTGTTCGCCGTAAAGTGCAACCGCCTGGAGGCCGAGGTCCTGCTGCCTCAGGACGGCAGCTTCGACAGCAAAGTCCAGCGGCTCTACGTGAGCATGGGTTCCGAGGGGGTCGTCATACGCGAGGATGGGGAGCAGACGCAGCTTCCGGCCCTGCCCGCGACGGGGATAGTCAACGCCACTGGCGCAGGCGACGCCCTCCTCGCGGGGATAGTGCACGCAGGCCCGGACGCGTCCGCCGTGGACGCCGCCCGCTTCGGCCAGGAGTGCGCCAGGTGCTCGCTCCAGTCCCCCGAGGCCGTGAACGACAGGATCAAACAGTTAGCCAACATCCAACCAACTTAAAATATGTCATCTGAAAACACTCAAGGTATTTACGACGCCCGCACGCTCGGACGTGGAAGGATGCTGACGCTGGGCGCCCAGCATCTGTTTGCAATGTTCGGAGCCACCGTGCTGGTGCCCGTAATCACCGGATTGTCGATGTCCGCGACCCTTCTGTTCGCAGGTATCGGCACGCTCATCTTCCATCTTCTCACCAAACTCAAGGTGCCGGCTTTCCTCGGCTCGTCGTTCGCCTTCCTCGGCGGATACGCCACCGTGGTGCAGATGGGCGCCGCCCAGGGCCTCGATGCCGCCGCTTCCCTGCCTTATGCCTGCATCGGCGTGTTCTGCGCAGGCCTGATGTACTTCTGTCTCTTATACACATCT
>LXOW01304444.1_pt1 | contig 11732 bp, 9 predicted proteins | sample 1368591 | NCBI WGS metagenome assembly LXOW01 (sample SAMN04884650, study PRJNA319009) | bovine gut metagenome | isolation source: Cow rumen | host: Bos taurus | place: Italy: Legnaro (PD) | collected 2014-07-09
CCAGCTCTCATCCGTGAGCCGATTCATCTGGTACAGATAGTTGCGCGGCGTGACATAGTATTGTTCCACCTTTCTGATTTCCATAAAAGAACGCCGGAGGAATACTCCCTGGGCCGTCATCTGGTACTCATCGGGGAATTCAGAGAAGCGCGGTAGGAAACTGGCAATCTCCTCCCGGCTCCAGTTGGCGGCTACTTCCTGCGCCATGCCTAAATCATCGGCAAACTGCTCACGGACAGAACAATATGGATATCCGAACGCTGTTGCGGCGGCGCAATGATGCAGACCATTCCGCAAAATGTAACTGAACACCACCAGCTGGTGATAAAACCCGTCCACTTTGGAGATGAAGGTGTATTTTTCTCCAAATCGACCCCTTCTTCCATACTTCGCATTGAACCATTTGGTATAAGACATCCGGACTTGTCCGGCAAATCGGGCGGGTTGGGCTGTTAGAACGTTCATGTGCACATGGGTGGACATGTCCGCTTCACATTCCACTTCCGTTTCCATCGCGTACCCCCGCAGCGCCAGCAGGTTCACGAACATGCCGTGATCCTCCGCGTCCCTGAACATAACCTCGTCGTGTGAGGTGAAGCATAAATGATACGATTCTTTCATGCCGCCAAGATACGTCCTGGAATTGGCAGAACCAAGAATCGGTTGAAAGAAAGTGTTGTTTCACATGTTTTTTTGCTGTTTCAACCGATTTGCAACCCGCCATTTTGTCAGTTTTTCCCGGAAGGACCGAGTTTTGCTATAAGGCGGGAAACAGATTTTTAGAAAAATGGGTGTTACAAAATGGATAACGGGCGTGCTGGGATGGGCCTATTTTGGTCCCCTGGGCGGCCTGCTCGGCTTCTTGCTGGGAAGCGCGATTGAACAATATATAGACAGTTCCCACCAACTGCCTGGGGGAGATGCGCCGACTGGTGGCCAGCGTGCCTATTCAGCTACAGAACAACGGAACAGCTTTTTTGTGAGTTTGCTGGTGCTGTCATCGGCAGTAATTAAGGCCGATGGCAAAATCTACCCGGCAGAACTGAACTGCGTGCGGGACTTCTTCCGCCGTAATTTTGGTGGAGATGCCGCGGCCCAAGCCATGCAGATGCTGGATCAGCTGAATGCCAGAGAGGTGAACATCTACCAGGTGGGCGACCAGATCGCCGCCAATATGAACTACTCCCAGCGGCTGCAATTGTTCCACTATCTGGTCCAGATTGCCACGGCCGACGGGACTTTCTCCAAGTCGGAGAAAAGTGTACTGGAGGCTATTGGAACGGTGATTCGGCTCGGAGTCTCCGATGTAAATTCCGTCATTGCCATGTTCTACAGGGATACGGAATCAGCCTACGCTGTGTTGGGCGTTTCTCCCTCTGCCAGCAATGACGAGATTCGTGCGGCCTACCGTCGCATGGCGATGAAAAACCACCCGGACAAAGTGGCCACACTGGGGCCGGATGTCCAGAAAGCCGCCGCAGAGAAATTCCGCCAGGTTCAGGAGGCCTACGAGGCCATCAAGAAAGAGCGCGGACTCTAAAGGCTTAGCCGCGTTTACAGCCAGAGGGGGCTGTAGGGCCGATATTTTGCAATCGCGGCTGGGGAAACGGCCCTATCGGCCGAAATTGTTGCCGCGTTTACAGCTATAGTGGTCTGTAGGCGCGATTTTTTGTAATTGCGGCCAGGGAGGGGCGCTGCGCCCACCGGGAGCACGGACACTGGCCGGTGGGCACTTGGCGCAGGCAGCCGAGCCCGCAGCGCTTACCAGCTGATGGCGGGCTGTTTCAGGGCCTCGCGCAGTTGGTCGTCGTAGCGGAGGCGGACCTGGATGCCGGCCTCCTGGAAGTAGTAGCGCACGGCAATTTCCTCTTCGATAAACGGAACAATCTCGTCCTTCTTCAGGCGCAGGAAGGTTTCCTTGTCCATCTCCAGCGACTTTTGCAGGGCGTTCAGTTCGCCGGAAAGGGCCTCCGTGAGGCCGTCTTCCGCCAGCGACTTTTTCATCTCGTCAAACAGGGCCCGGGCCGAGGAACGGTAATCGAATTCCTTATCCTTGGCGAAGGTGATAAACTGCTCATAGTCAGTGAAATGGAAGTCCTGCAGGGCGGGAATGGTCTCGTGCGCCCGGACATAATCCAAGGCATACTGCTCAATGACGCCGCTGTAAACCAGGGAATAGGTGAGGCGGGAATATTTGTGCGGTTTTACGATGAAATCCGGGGTGATGCCGCCGCCGTCGCGTACGGTGCGCCCGTGGGCGGTGGTAAAGGCGTGCGTGAGTGAGTCGGGGATGTGCCCCACGGAGCCGTCCTCGTTGCGGTGCGAGTAGTCAATGGCCTGCACGCATCGACCCGAAGGCGTATAATATTTAGCCGTAGTGAGCTTGAGCTGGCCGTCGTAGGGCAGGGGACGGATGCTCTGCACCAGGCCCTTCCCGTACGTACGTGTGCCGATAATGGTAGCGCGGTCATAGTCCTGCAGGGCGCCGGAAACAATCTCCGATGCCGATGCCGAGGCATTATCGACCAAAACGACAATGGGAATTTCCGTGTCGATGGCGTCCGTGGTGGTCTTGTACACCTGTTCCTGGGAGGCTTTGCCTTTGGCGCTCACTACCACCGAACCTTTGGGAATGAACAGCGAGACGATGTTCACGGCCTCACCCATGATGCCGCCGCCGTTGCCGCGAAGGTCCAGCACCAGGCGCTGCATCCCTTGGGCTTTCAGCTTTTTATAAGCATCGCGGATGTCCTGTCCAACGCCTTCCGTGAATTTGCTCAGGTAGATGTAACCATCGGCCTCGTTGAGCATACCGGCGTATTCCATGGACGGCAGAACGATGCGCTTCCGCACCACCGGAACCTCCAGCACGTCGCCGGCCTTCCAGCTTTCTCCTGCGCGTAACTTCTTGACAGTGAGCACTACCGTAGTGCCCGGCTTGCCGCGCATCTTTTCGCTGCATTCGCCACTGGTGAGTCCGACGGCGGACACCCCGTCGATGGCCATCACCTCATCCCCGCAGCGAAGCCCTGCCAGGGCGGCAGGGGAGCCTTCGTACGGCTCGTTGATGATCACGTTCCCTTGCACGTCCGGCTTATAAATAATGGCGCCAACGCCACCGTAGGCGCTGTTGAGCATCATTTGGAAGTCTTCCTGCTCCTCTTCCGGAATATATAAGGTATAAGGATCCAGCGCCTCCAGCATGGCGTTGATGCCGGCGCGCTCGATGCGGCCCACTTGCAGCGAGTCCACATAGGAACGGTTCAGTTCTTTTAAAATGGCGTTGTTCACTTCCACCCATTTTCCCAGGGAGAAGTCCTTGGATTGCGCATTTGCGCCCACAGAAAAGACCGCTATTACGGTCAAAAACAGTACAATTCGCTTCATGATTGCACAAAGTTAACAAAAAATGTGCTAACTTTGCGGCGGTTAATTAGTATGTATTATGAAGATTGTATTCGCAACGGGCAATCCTGGTAAGCTCCAGGAAGCAGCTGCTATTCTTGGCGAGGGGTTTGAGCTCGTTACCCCCGCAGAAGTAGGAATTACAGAAGAAATCCCGGAAACGGGAACCACCTTACGCGCCAACTCCCAACAAAAAGCTGACTATATCTATAAGAAAACCGGCCTTGATTGTTTTGCCGATGACTCCGGCTTGGAGGTCGATATTCTGGGCGGTGCCCCGGGCGTGGAAACAGCCCGCTATGCCGGCCCGTCCCGTGACGCCAATGCCAATATGGACAAACTGTTGAGTGAGATGGCCCGCCGCGAGAAAGAGGCCGCCATGGCCCGCACCAACGGCATCTCTACGGCGAACGCTACCCGCAGCGCCCGCTTCCGCACCTCCGTTACGCTGATGGTCGGTGGCGTGCATCATTTCTTCGATGGCGTCATGGAAGGCCATATCGCCACGGAAAAGCATGGAAAGGGCGGCTTCGGCTATGACCCCATCTTTGTTCCTGAGGGCTATGACCAGACCAACGCTGAACTGGGCGAGGAAGTGAAAAACACCATCTCGCACCGCGGTAAGGCCCTTCGCGCCATGGCGGACTTCCTGAGGAACTAAGGGCGTGAACACCGTAGAACTGGTTGTACTGGCCACCACCAAGGTGGGGGAGAACGCGCTTGTGGTCCACACCCTTTCGCGTGAGTACGGCCGGCGCGGGTTCATGGTTCGGCCCGGGAAAAAATCGGCCATGAGTCTTTTCCTGCCGCTGAATATCCTGGAGGCCGATGTGGTGGAGAATCCCAAATCCACCCTTTGGAGCCTGCGGAATATCCTGCTCAAGGATGGCTTGTCCGGCATCCGGGGCAACTTGCACAAGAACACGATGACGCTGTTTCTGTCGGAGGTGCTGTTCCGCACCGTCCGGGAGGGCGTCTTTGAGGAGGGGCTGTACGAATGGTGTATCGGCTCCATCCTCACGCTCAATGCGCTGGAGGCCGATTTTTCCAATTTCCACATCCGTTTCCTGCTGGAACTGGCAGGGGCGCTGGGCTTTCGGCCCACCTTCGACGACATCGCCCCGTTTGCGCGGGAGCATCTGCAGGAGCTCAAACCTTTTTTGCAGGCGAGCTTCAGTGAATCCATGCTCATCCCGCTGACGGGCGCGTCGCGGAATGCCCTCTGCGACAGTTTGTTGCAGTATCTGTCGTACCATACGGAATCGGCCATACAAGTGCGTTCGCTCGCTGTTCTGCGGGAGCTTTACCGCTGATTGGCTTTGTTTTTCCCCTTTTATTTGCTAACTTGCCGCCATGAAGAAAATTGTACTCCTGGCGGCCTTGTTCGCCGTTTTTGCCTGTAGCCCCGCTGCTAAAGATCCGGTTACTCCGGTGCCCGATGACCCTACGCCTGTTACGCCGGAAGACCCTACGCCGGAAGATCCTACGCCGGAGGAGCCTGTCATTGTGGTTCCCACCTTCGCTAAAGGCGTGGATATCAGCTGGGTAACGGAGATGGAAAAGAAAAACTACAAGTTCTATACGTCCTCCGGTACCGAGATGGAATGCACGGCGCTCATGAAAGAACTGGGCGCCAATGCCGTGCGTTATCGCGTGTGGGTAAACCCGTCGGACGGCTGGTGTAACAAGGCCGATGTCCTTGTGAAAGCCAAGCGTGCCCAGGCGCTGGGTATGGCTATTATGATTGACTTCCATTACTCGGACAGCTGGGCAGATCCCCTCAAGCAGAATCCGCCTGCGGCGTGGAAAGATATGAATGCGGACGCCATGGCATCAGCCTTGGCCACGCATACCAAGGATGTGCTGCAAGCCTTGAAGGATGCCAAAGTGGAGGTGGCTTGGGTACAAGTAGGCAATGAAACCAATACGGGCATGTGCCTGCCTGTGGGGGCTGTATCCAAGGACGATGTTTCCGGCTTCGTTAAGTTGGCCAATGCCGGGTACGATGCCGTTAAGTCCGTATATCCCAACGCTTTGGTTATTTCGCATCACAGTAATGCCCAGGACCTGAGTAAGAACAAATGGTTCTACACGCTCATTGTCAATGGCGGGGCCAAGTTCGATATGATAGGCTTGTCACTTTATCCTTCTTATTGGGATGACAAGAAAAAGGCCTATCCTGAGTGGAATAACTATTGTAACGCGGCTTTGACATCGTTCCAACAGTTGCATACGGATTATTCCAAGCCGGTTATGCTGGTGGAATTTGGTATGCCTGCCAGTGAGCCGGACAAAGCCAAAGCTGCCCTGCAGTTCCTTCTGGATGGGGTAAAGGATTTTGACTGGTTCAAGGGCATATTCTATTGGGAGCCGGAGTCGGAGCATGCGCGTAATGGGTACGACTATGGCGCATTTGCCAACGGAAAGTCAACAGGCGTTATAGAACTGTTTAAATAGGGATATGAAACGAATTTTTGCTTTTGTGGCCGCACTCCTGGTAGGGGTGGCGGCCTTTGCGCAGGAAGACCCGGACGTGGTGTACGGGAAAGACCTGCTGGCAGTGGGCACGGTTGCCCCTTCTTTCACGTTGAATGATTTGGACGGCAAGTCCGTGAGTCTGAGCGACTTCCGCGGCAAGCAGGTGGTCCTGCATTTCTGGGCCTCCTGGTGCCCGGACTGCCGCGAGGAAACGCCGGAGATTAAGGCTGCCCAGGCGGCTGTGGATCCTTCCAAGGTGGTGTTTGTTTCCGTTTCTTTTGACCGGAAAGTTGAGGCTTTTGAGGCCTATGTGCGCGACAACGCGCTGGGCGGCGTGCAACTCTTCGATGCCTCCGGCAAAAAAGACTCTGCCATTGGCACAGCCTACAACATTCGCTGGATTCCGGCCACTTATCTCATCGGCCCGGACGGTCGCATCCAATTCGCTACTTAATGCTTGGTAGCGCGCCTTACTTGGCCTCACCCCTCTCCGACACCCTTTGCCGCGATTGCAAAAAATCAGCCCCACACCACGTTCCAGCTGTAAACGCGGCAAGGATTTGTGCCGAAACGCCCGTTTCACCAGCCGCGATTACAAATAATCGCCCCCACACCACTCTCCAGCTGCAATCGCGGCAATGAAGTCGGAGCGAAGCGACAAAGCCCCTTCCTCGAGGGAAGGGGTTGGGGATGGGGTAGCGTGGATATTCTTCCCATTTTGGGCAGGGCCCAAAATGGGAACGGCACCCCTCCCCAAGGGTGCCGTTCAGGTATATAAAACGAACTTAACAAATGGACTCGAATCACTTCGATATCCGTAGCAAAGTTACAATCTTTTATTCTAAAAACAAATTTTTCTTACAAATTCTATTAAATAAAATAATTTATTTTNNGTTTACAACAAGGCGGTCAGAGCCTCATAATAGCGCTTGGAAACGGGGATTTGCTTCACTTCTTCGCGGTCTAGCTGGGCTAAGGCAAAACCTACGGTATCTTTTCTGAGCATTTCCACGTGAGCGGGGTTCAGGAAGAAGGAACGATGGCAGCGCACCAGGCCATGGCGCTCTACGGCTTCCTCCAACGCGCGCATGGAAGAGCGTAGGGTGAATTCCTTTACACGGCCGTTATCCAGGTAGATAATATGTACATAGTTGTCCTCTGATTCTATATATAGGATAGCCTCCGAACTGAGCACAATCTTGAGACGTTTTTGTTCGTCGTAGAAGCGGATAAGCGTGCGTTCATCTACCATGGGGGCCAGCCTGGCTTTTTTTCCAAGGACATGCAGCTGAACGGCCATTGTAAGGATGGAGAGGGGGAAGACCAGAATCCCCGCCTCATACAACACGCAGAGGCTCATGGTGGTGAAATAGGTTTGTACTCCCGCCCAGCCAATTCCCATAGGGATGGACATGAACAGGCCGATAAGAACCACTTCTCCCGTACACCAAAGTACGTAAAGGGACCAGTTGAGGTCCAGCACCCGACGCAACAAATAGAGCAGCAGACGGGAAAAAACCAGAACGCCCAGCACGATGAGAGTGCAGATAATCAGGTTTAAGGTGTAGCGTCCCTGTCCGGCAGCCAGAAAATCCGAGATGTGAAACGGATCATAGGCCAGGACAAAGAGAAAGAAAAACAAAGGGACCACCGTAAAAAACATTACAGTGGGCGGCATCTTGTAAAAGGTTCTTGCTATGGCTTTCATNNCAAAACGTTCGTCCCTACAACATTTATTTTCCAGCCCCTTGTATATGCCGTAATTTTGCTCTGCGAACCCAATAAAACAGCGCAAAATGAAAACGGTCATTCCTATCTTTTTCTCCGTGAACGACGCCTATTCGCCGTTCCTGGCAACTGCTATCTGTTCTATCAAGGCAAACGCCTCCAGGCGTTATACCTATCATATACATATTCTTACCGACGACATCTCGACGGAAAACAGAAACCGGCTATCTGCACTTGCAGAGCAAGATTTTTTCATCGAATTCAACCCTCTTACGGAGCAAATGGCCAGCCTTCCCGGCGTTAAGCAACTCCAGAACCACTGCTTTGGTGCCTTTGCCTCCCTTACTATTTTCTTCCGACTCTTTATTCCGGAACTGTTCCCGCAGTACGACAAAGTCATTTATCTGGACGCCGACCTGGTAGTTCCTGGCGATATTTCGCAACTTTACCAGGAGAAATTGGGCACAAAACTGGTTGGAGCCGTAGCAGACTACTCCATCCAGAGAATTGCCCCCTTTATGCACTATATAGATAAGTATGTGGGCGTTGACCACCAAAATTATGTCAATTCCGGTGTACTTCTGCTTAATAGTAAACGGCTTCGTGAGGTGGATTTTGCCGGTCGTTTCCTGGATATGGTGGCCCAATACGGTTTGGAAACGGTCGCTCCCGACCAGGATTACCTGAACGCCCTGTGTAAGCATGGTATCCATTACCTGGATCCGGAGTGGAACGCCATGCCTTCCGAGTGTTTGCCTCATATGGACGACCCGCAGATCGTTCATTTCAACCTGGCTTCCAAGCCTTGGCTCAACGAAAGCGTTCCCTACGACGAACTTTTCTGGAAATATGCCGCCCAATCCGGCTACGAGCAGGAAATCCGTTCACGCCGCTGGGCCTTCCTGAAAGACTCTTCTGCTATGAAAAACTATAAGGCCGCCATTAAGAAACTGATTCATATGGCCGCCCGCCTTGCAGATGCACCGGTTTCGTTCAGCACGCTGATGACCGGTCAACAGTCACTTCGCTTATGCTCCTAGTTCCTCCAGGCCGTGAAGAGGCCATAGCTGCCATTCGCCAAGCGGCGACGGAGGGTCGGTTTAGCGATAAAACCGAGCCCTTCGATCCCGTATGGGACCCTAAAAAGCTACAAGACAACATTCTAACCTATGTGAATACTTTGGACAGCCCGTTGTTCAAACTTAAAAACTGGGCAGCCCGCTGCATTGTAGATTATTGGGTGCGCCGCTACAGCGATGGCATTAATGAAATCCGCGGAATAGAAAAACTTTCGTCCCTTAAGGGTCCTGCTTTCGTCACAAGCAATCATTTCAATCCGTTTGACAACGGCGTACACCGTACGCTCGCCAAAGTGACCGGACACGGCCGACTTATCGCCATCAGCCAGGGAACCAACTTTGTGATGCCCGGCCTCAATGGCTTTGTACTCCGCAACATCGACGTTATTCCCCTTATCCAGGAGCCGTCCTACATGAACGGCGTATTCCGTGAACTCATGCGCAAACACCTGGAACAGAACCGCCTCGTCCTTATTTACCCCGAGCAGGAGATGTGGTTTAACTACCGCAAACCCCGTCCGCAGAAGCGGGGCGCTTTCCTGTTTGCCGCCGAGTACAACGTGCCCATCGTCCCTACTTTTGTGGAAATGCAGGACCTTCCGCAACAGCAGACGCCCCAGTTCAAACAGGTAAAACTGGTTCTCCACGTCCTGGATCCCATCTTCCCGGACCCGGCAAAAAGCGCGAGGGAGAACAGTTTTGCCATGTGTGAAGCGGACTATCAAGCCAAAAAATCCTGTTACGAGCGTTGTTATGGCAAGCCGCTTACCTACGATTTCACACCTTGGGACATAGCCGGCTGGACCGGCACGCTCCAGCAACTTTAAGTCAACTAAAAATTCTTTTCCTTTTTTGCCAAAATAATTGTATATTTGCATGATTACGTGCAAATATTCTTAAAATTACTTAATATATTTTTCTTATGGCAGAAATCAAGAAAAGAGTCTATCGCTTTGGCGGAAAGCACGCCGAAGGCGACGGCAAGATGAGAGAGCTGCTGGGTGGCAAGGGCGCCAACCTGGCAGAGATGAACCTCCTGGGCATGCCCGTTCCGGCAGGTTTCACCATCACCACCGAATGCTGCACCGAGTACTATCGGCTGGGCGGCGGCTACACTCCGGAACTCAAGGCGGAAGTAGCTGCAGCACTGGAAGCTACGGAAAAGATCATGGGCAAGAAATTCGGTGATGAGAACGACCCGCTCCTTGTCAGCTGCCGCTCCGGCGCCCGCAGCTCCATGCCGGGCATGATGGACACCATCCTCAATATCGGCCTTTGCTCCAAGACCATCCCGGGTATGATCAAGAAGACCGGCAACCCGCGTTTCGTTTACGACGCCTACCGCCGCCTCATCATGATGTACTCCGACGTTGTGATGGAAAAGGCCGAAGGCATCGAGCCCGCCGACGGCCAGGGCATCCGCCAGCAGCTGGACCGCATGATGGAGGAAGTCAAGAAGGCCAACGGTTACAAGAGCGACACCGAGCTCACCGCAGACCAGCTCAAAGACCTGGCCGAGGCTTTCAAGGTCCGCATCAAGGAAGTGCTGGGCGTTGAATTCCCGGACGATGCCAAGGCTCAGCTCTGGGGTTCCATCGGCGGCGTGTTCAAGAGCTGGAACGGCAAGCGCGCCATCCGTTATCGTCAGATCGAGCATATTCCGGACGACTGGGGCACGGCTGTGAACGTGCAGTCCATGGTGTTCGGTAACATGGGTGACACCTCCGCCACCGGCGTGGCATTCTCCCGCAACCCGGCCAACGGTGACAACAAGTTCTATGGCGAATGGCTCATCAACGCCCAGGGCGAGGATGTGGTTGCCGGTATCCGTACCCCCAACCCGCTGAACGAAGCCACCAAGAGCGAAAAGAACAAGAACCTGGCTTCCCTGGAAACCGCCATGCCGGAGGTTTACAAGGAACTGGACGACATCCGCAAGCACCTGGAGGACCACTTCCAGGATATGCAGGACATCGAATTCACCATCCAGGAAGGCAAACTCTGGATGCTGCAGTGCCGCATTGGCAAGCGCACCGGTCTGGCCGCCCTGCAGATGGCAGTAGATATGGTAGAGGAAGGCCTCATCGACGAGAAGACCGCCGTGATGCGTGTTGCTCCCGCCCAGCTGGACGAGGTCCTGCACCCCATCCTGGATCCCGCTTCCGAGAAGAAGGCCCCCGTTCTGGCACAGGGTCTGCCCGCTTCCCCGGGTGGCGCCGTAGGTCAGATCGTCTTCACCTCCGAGGATGCCATCGCCTTCCAGAAGGCCGGTAAAAAGTGCATCCTGGTCCGTGAGGAAACCTCTCCGGAAGACATCGACGGTATGCACGCCTCCGTGGGTATCCTCACCGAGCGTGGTGGTATGACCTCCCACGCCGCCCTCGTGGCCCGTGGTTGGGGTAAGTGCTGCATCGTGGGTTGCGACGCCCTCAAGATCAACTTCAAGGACAAGACCGTCACCTTCGCCGGTGTCAACAAGACCTTCAAGGAAGGCGAATGGCTGTCCCTGAACGGTGCCAAGGGTCTGGTCTATGAAGGTGCCATCGAAACCATGGACGCCAGCGAGAACCCGCTGTTCGCCAAGTTCATGAGCATGTGCGACAAATTCCGCAAGCTGGGTATCCGCACCAATGCCGATACGCCGGAAGATGCCGCCCGCGCCCTCAAGTTCGGTGCCCAGGGTATCGGCCTGTTCCGTATCGAGCACATGTTCTATGGCCGCAACAGCGAGCAGCCGCTGAGCAAGCTCCGCAAGATGATCCTCTGCAACACGGACGAAGAGCGCAAGGCCGCCCTTGCAGAACTGGAGCCTTACATGAAGGCCGCCGTTAAGGAAACCCTCCGCGTGATGGATGGCAAGCCGGTTGTGTTCCGTCTGCTGGATCCGCCGCTCCACGAGTTCGTTCCTCAGGGCGAAGAAAAGAAGAAAGAGCTGGCCAAGGATCTCGGCATCTCCGTGAAGGAAGTCGAGAAGCGCGGTGAGAGCCTGCACGAGGTGAACCCGATGATGGGTCACCGCGGTGTCCGTCTGCACGTGAGCTT
>LXOW01325287.1_pt1 | contig 11730 bp, 14 predicted proteins | sample 1368591 | NCBI WGS metagenome assembly LXOW01 (sample SAMN04884650, study PRJNA319009) | bovine gut metagenome | isolation source: Cow rumen | host: Bos taurus | place: Italy: Legnaro (PD) | collected 2014-07-09
GAAAATGAGAGGGTACCCCTTACGGGACACCCTCTTTGCTGGCAAAACATGACAATTGGGTCCATGCTATAGGAAGGAAGAAAAGCTCCCCCCCCTGTCTCGTGAGGCATTGAGGAAAATGAACACCCTGTGAGAGCCAGTTTGATATTAAGCAATCCTCCTTGCCCCTGGGCCGATGACCACGGGGATAATCTTGCAATCAAAAGAGAAACGCTCGCGGTAGGAATGGCTAATGTTCTCGACGAAAGCGTCGTATAGTTCTTCCTTGACAAGGTTGATGGTGCATCCGCCGAAGCCGCCGCCCATGAGACGACTTCCGCTGACGCCGCATTGGCGGGCCATGTCGACGAGGAAATCCAACTCTTCGCAACTCACCTCATAGTCCTTACTTAACCCCTGGTGGGTGAGATACATCTGCCGACCTGTTTCTTCATAGTCGCCTTTGCCGAGGGCGTCACAGACGGCAAGCACACGGTCAGTCTCGCCCAGGACGTAACGGGCGCGGCGATAGTCCTCATCCGTCAGTTGGGGTTTCAGCATCTCGAGCTGCTGCCATGTGCAGTCGCGCAGGGTCTCGACACCTGCCAGGCGGGCCACGCGCTCGCAGCTCTCGCGACGGTCGTTGTAGGGAGAACCCACCAGTTCGTGCTTCATGCAGCTGTTGACGAGCAACAGCCTGTAGCCCTGCGGATTCCAGGAGAAATATTCATAATCGCCACTACGGCAATCCAAACGCATCAGCGCTCCTTCGCGACCGTGCATCGATGCAAACTGGTCCATGATGCCGCACTTGACGCCGACGTACTTGTGTTCCGTGGCCTGGCCTATGAGGGCCAGCGTCATCTTGTCGAGACGGTTGTCGCCGAAAAGGTCGTTAAGGGCCACGGCAAAACAGCATTCCAGTGCTGCCGACGAACTCATGCCGGCGCCGAGAGGCACATCGCCACCATAGACGGCATCAAAGCCACCCACGGGAACACCCGCGGCCTGCATCTCGCGCACGACACCGTAGACGTAACGGAAATGCCTGTCCTCTGGCATATTATCATCGGCAATATCAAATCGGTATTCTTTGTCCCAGTCGACGGAATAGAGGTTGACGGAAGTGCTGTTGTTGGGATGGAGGATGGCCGTGATGCCACAGTCGATGGCTCCGGGGAATACGAAGCCACCGTTGTAGTCGGTATGCTCACCGATGAGGTTGACGCGGCCTGGGGCGAAGTAGGCGATGCCGTCACGATGGAAACGCCGGCGGAATTCGGTTCTGTAGAGGTCTGTATCTATCATATTGTTATTATTTTGAAGACGGTTGTGCTGTTGAATGGCTGCCCAGGATACAAGTAGCCTGTCGACTCAGGCCAGTGGTGGTTGGGCGAGTCGGGATACTGCTGCGTCTCAAGACATACCGCGCTGCGGAAGGGATAGGCAGTGCCTCCCTTGCCCTTCACCCCATCGAGGAAATTGCCTGTATAGAGTTGCATACCCGGGGCCGTGGTGTACAGCTCCATGGAAACTCCCGTCCGCGGGCAAGAGAGGAGGGCGCAGGGCCGCGACAGGTCGCCCCGGGCATTCAGGACATAGTTATGGTCGTAACCGCGTCCGATGCGGAGTTGCTCGAAAGGACTCTCAATATCCTTCCCGATGGGTTTGGGCTGACGGAAATCCATGGGTGTCCCTTGCACGGGGACATGTTCTCCCAGGGGGATGGAGACCTCGTCAATGGGGGTATAGCTGTCAGCATCAATCATCAACACATGGTCCAGGATAGGGCTTGCGGCGTCGCCGCTGAGGTTGAAATAGCTGTGGTTGGTCATGTTGATAACCGTGGGGCGGTTTGTCGTCGCATGGTAATCAATGCGCAGGGCGTTATCGTCGCCAAGGGTATATTCCACGCCAACCACCACCTCGCCAGGGAAGCCATTGTCGCCGTCGGGACTTGTCATGCTGAGCGCCAGGTGGTTCTGCGACGACGAGACCACGTCGTACACAGCGTATTGCCATCCGCGAGGACCCCCGTGGAGGCAGTTGGGACCATTGTTCTGCGGCAGCTGGTAGACGGTGCCGTCCACTGTGATGCGCCCACCTGCCAACCGGTTGGCATAGCGCCCGATGACCGCGCCAAAGTCTGAGGAATGGCTCTCGGGGAAATAGTCGGCGAGGTTGTCAAAGCCCTGCACGATATCAAGACGACGGCCATCGCGGGCTGTGACCAAGAATCTGACGATACGGGCACCGAAGTTGGTGATTTGCACCTCCGTCCCTTGCGTGTTGCGAAGGGTGAAGAGGCTTATTTCTTTGTCATCGTATGTTAACATGACTACTTGGATATATTGGTAATTAAATGTGCAACTGCTTCATCGTAGCGGCGGAGGGTGGTTGATTTCATGATGGATTTCTTGGCCTTCGGGTCGACGTCGAGATACTCCCAGAAGGCGTGGAGGCGGGAGAGGATTTGGCTGTCGCCGCAGAGGTTCTCCACCGCGTTGCGGTAGACGATGGCGTGCATCTGGCAGATTACCTCGCGGGGTTCCTTGTCGGATGTCATCCAAGGCCTTGCCAGAAGTCTACGACCCATCATCACCCCTTTCCAATCTCCTTCTTCCACGGCCTTCAGATCGCCATTGTAGACCATCGGATGTCGGCATCCTTGCTTGAATCTGCTGAAGGCCTCCCGATCCACCGTCCCTTTGTACTGCTGCCGTCCCAGGCGCGGATGCAGGGTGACGTGCGCCAGCGGCATTTCGTTGACTATCGGCAGTACCGCCAGTCCTTCCGCCTCGTTCTCCTGCCCCAGCCGCATCTTGACAGAATAGAGCACCTCGGGGCGCCGCTGCATCTCGCGGGCGATAGCCTCCACCCTGTCGGGGTGCTGTAGCAAGCCACAGCCTCGTCCTGCTTTTGTCTGCATGGGGAAGGGACAGCCCATATTGAGGTCGATGCGTCGCCACCCCTGCTCCTGCAGGGCATCGCACAGCCGCGCGAACTCGTCGTTGTCGCGGGCAATCACCTGTGGCACAGTAGGCACGCCGGCGTTGCGTGCGGGGTCGGTGTCGCGCAAGTCCTTCCGCCGCACCTCCCCCTTCTCCATCCTCACAAACGGCGTGTAATACTCATCCACCCCACCGACACACTCCCTGTGTGCCCGCCGGTAGACGGCATCCGTGTACCCCTGCAACGGCGCAAAAGCAATATAAGGAGTCTCCCTGTCCATTATTCAAAGAACGCCATTCTTGTCATGATATTGTATGCCGCCATCGTGGATTCAACCCCGAAGTGCAACACTGTTGTGCAATATTTGTTTGGGGGAGTTTTTGTGCGGAGGTTGAGTTCTGATTGGATATGTCAATCGTCCTTACTCGTAATGCCGGATGCGGACGTCGATGCTGTCGGGCTGGAGTTGGGTGGGGAGGGTGCTCACGTCAGTCTCGCCGTAGTGGTAGGGGAAGAGGACCTTGGGCATGATTACGCGGGCGGCACGCACCAGTTGCTCGGGGGTCATGGTGTAGGGCTGGTTGCAGGGGAGGAAGGCGATGTCGATGTCCTTGATGTCGGCCATCTCGGGGATGTCCTCGGTGTCGCCGGCGATGTAGATGCGCAGGCCGTCGAGGGTGAGGATATAGCCGTTGTCGCGCCCCTTGGGGTGGAACTGCAGGTGCCCTTCGGTGATGTTGTAGGCGGGAACGGCCTCGACGGTGATGTCGTCTGCCAGCGCCATCTTCTCGCCATTGGCCATCGCGGTGCCGGAGCCATACGCCTCGGTGCTGCGACCATTCATGACAAGTTGCGTTTTCTCGTTGGATAACAGCCTTATAGTGGCGGTGTCGAGGTGGTCGAAATGCTCATGGGTGACGAGGATGATGTCGGCCTTGGGCATAGCGGCATAGTCCACCGTGCGTCCATTGAGGTTGGCGCAGGGGTCAATCTCTATCTCGCGTCCGTCGTACTCGATGCGGATGCTGGAATGCAACAGGGCGTGAATCTTGACCATTTTTCCTGTGGGGGTGGTGAACACATCGGTCTCCACGGTCGTCGTGGGTTTCCCTGCCTTCTGCCAGGCAAGGATGCCGCCGTCGAGGTTGTAGACGGTGCAGCCCTGCGCCGCGAGTCCACGGGCAGCCTTCTGGCTGCGTTTGCCGCCGCGGCAATAGACGGCCACCGTGCCGGAAACGGCTTTGGTGCGTTCTGCGAAGCAGGAATCCTTCACATCAATATTCTCCGCCCCTGCGAGATGCCCTGCGGCATACTCCTTGGGGGTCCGCACATCGATGAGGCGCACCTGGTTCCGCGCCGCCACCTCGGCGAACTCCTCCACCCCCACCGTCAGCACCTCTCCCTGTTTCGCCTTGCCGTCATTGGCGTTGCCACATCCCGCAGCCAACGCCGCAAACAATGTCGATAAAATCATCTTCTTCAAAGTGTTTGTCATCATATCTGTTGTTTTCCATTCATTTCCATCACAACCTCCCCGCGACGCAGAACATCTCTAAATTATCCTACAGTGTCGCGGATCCAGCCTGATGGATATTTTTCTCGCTGCAAAGATACAACTTTTTTCCGAAATGGCAAGAAAATGGGATTAGGCATTGTACTCGGCAAGGATGCCGGAAATCATGTCGGAAGCCTAACCACTGGCGCTGATGCAACTGAGGGTGGAAATCACTTCTGATAATAACCCTTCTCGCTATATTGCGACCAACGCAAATACATATCTTGATAATGGTCCTTGATGAATTCGGAAATCTTGGCAATCTCGCGGTCATTAAGGGCATCACGGTTCTGGAGCACAGAATCGCCGTTACTCTTGACAAAGAACTTGGCGGAACCTCCCTCTGTAAGTTTACTGTCGCTAGCATGCACATGCATACACTCCACCACACAGAACGATGTGAAATACAAATAGTAACCTGCCACCTTAAAATCGTAATACTTTGGCATGGCTAATCCTCCATATATTTCAAGTTCTGTTGCAGATAACGGCTCGCAATGGAGAGTTCAATATCATCCATAGTGGTCTCTATCACTTCACCGTCGGGACTAAACACAACGGCCTTGTTCGGACTGTTTAAATTCAACACATGAATTCCGTCTTCTTCACGGGTAAAAGCATACCCGTTCACAACAATGTCGGCCTTATCGGCAATAGTCTTGATATCAAGCATAAGCTACACGCACGGTTTTAATCGGTTTCAAGAAAGCGTCGGTGTCAATATAGAGCCCGTCGAGAATAGGCTTCAAGTCAATGTAATCTTCTTCAGGCTTGGCCTCGTGACTGTACTTGGCAAGCACTACCAAATACCCGTTGTCCCACTGCAAAACATCCACATACCTTTCCAAGCTATACGGCGCCCGAAAACGGATATTGTACTCCCCAAATCGAAACACTGTGTATCCATTTCCACTGCTGAGGAGTGCCTCATGGCTTTTCTGTTGTATGTCGCAATGTGTTGCCATCTACATGCATTTTTTTTGCAAAGATACAACTTTTTTCCGTTATGGCAAGAAAATGGCATTGGAGGCTCGCGGATGCGAGCCTCCAATGTATTGTCCCGTAAGGGGATTAGTCATTGTACTCGGCAAGCTGCGGAAGAAATCATGCCGCTTCCCCGTGCTCGTAGATATATTCGGGGGCGATGTCAATACGTCCGTTTTCCCATTCGAGGGTATCGGTGATGGTGAACGCCTTGAAACTGGACAATTCACTGAGGGGTGCAAAGACAGGGTAGCGGTTGATGATTTCGGCGAAGTCAAAGGTGCGGTGTTCACCGTTATTAAAAGTGACCTTCAAAGTGTAGCCGGAAAGATATTCAACCTGAGTGATTTCTAAGAACATGCTTTCTCCTTATGTCTAATTGGGAATTACTATCCACGACTTCGTCTTGCCGCTGATACCATGAAGTAGACTAACAGAATAACGATGACGGCCAAACAGGCATATAATGTCAAGATAAACACAAACGCTTTGGCAAGGATAGAAAGGAAGATATTCCATAAACTTCCAATGTTATAGATGATAGAGAGGATGATTGAGGCAAGCATCATCAATCCAGCGATGGTATAAAGTGTGATAACCGTTTGCTGGTCACCTCCAGCATCTTGTATGAACATGGCGATAAAGCAGAGTATTCCAGCCCCTATAACCAACACTTTATCGAATGCGGTTGCCCAGATAATCAAGATACCTCCTCTTGATATGACTTTAGCAATGATGAAAAATATCAACAATACAACAAGAATAACAATCCCTACGGGCGAGTCCCGATCAATATGAGAATGTGGGCCATCTGTGTCGAAATCATTGTGTAGCCTTGGAACAACATTGCGTGGCTCATAGTCTTCGCCTCTATACTGAGACCCAGGGCCATTATTGCCTGGGTTATCGCGTTTTCTGACTATAGGAGATTGCCTGTTTCCACTTCCACTTGGGTCGTTAGGTGTGTCATCTATCGTCGGGTCACCTGGATCTTCATATATCTCTGGGTCCTCATCCTCTTGATTATCGTGAAAATCCCAATCATCATAATCATTACCACCTTCAACACCTACGATGTTTTCCCCTTCTGGGATTGACCAATCTCCACTTGAATTAAATTGCCTTGGCTGCTTCGGTTCCTCTTCGGGAATACCTGCAAAATCAAATAAGGTATCCCTATCAGCACTATACTGAGGATCGGAAGGAATAGAGTTCGGATCCTTTTTTTCTAATGGATTTCCCGGAAGAACGGGGTTGGTTCTTGAGCATTTATTGATTAAGATTATCCCTAATACAATCAGGGCGACAATCAAAATGGCAATAAATACTCTACGTCTACGCTCTTCGGGTGGATAATAATGGTATCTCATTTCTTAGATTGTCACATGATACTGGATATTATAAAAATATTGGTAGAAACCATATCCTGCCGAAGAATAACCATTCCCTCGTGAACAGCATCCCAATATGCGCAATGCCCCGCCCCCAAATGCATCGTATATTGTTTTGTCTGTCTTTGTATATTGAAAATTTATATTCCCCGTGTTTTCCACACCCAGGCTATAATAGCCCGGATTGGGGATATCCAAATCTACATAGTATTTACAAAAACCAGGTCTTACATCGGCATAGTATTCGTCTACCAAATAGCCATACTCATCACGAAGCACAACACGTATACTTCCACTTTTATCTGCACACATTCTAAGCACATCAATGGTGATGGGCGCATCTGCGTAAAGCCACATGATATATCCATTGTCATAACCACTCCCCGACATTGGAGGCAACCCTGTCCTATGCCGCATCCGGGCATAAGACCGAATCTTGTAGACTGAGTCACTCAACGCCTCAACCTGTTTATTTCTCTCTGTAATAGCATCCTCCAGATCACATATTTGTCTTTCTTGATGTTTGATAGTCAAATTCCTTTCTGATATCATCTGTTTTTGTTGGTGAACCTTCTCAGTCAAATTGTCAATTCTGAAAAGATTATCCCTAATGACATACGTCGCGACTGCACCACCAATCAGTAACACCAACAACAATACCACCACTAATGAATATTGTTTTTTCTTTTTATGTTCCTCCTGATATTTCTTCTCCCAATCTTTACTTTGTTCATGCAGCATTCGCAGACGCGATTGCATGTCGTTTACCCCTGAATGAGACAGTTCTCTCTCTATGGCAACACGGTCGAACTTAGTGATACACTCTGCCATATAGGCATCGCCAGCCGAAAGGTTTACACGTATTTCCCCGTTTCCTACACGGTAAGTGCGTGGCTGGACAACGAAACTGCTACGGGGCAAAGTGTCTACAAGATTCCGGGCTGTTTGTTCAATCCTTTGGCATTGGGCTTTCTGTTCGTGGAATGGGAGAGTGTCGAATACTATTTGTCCATTGTCTGCCACATGTATCAACAAGCCTTCATACACTGAGGTCTCGTAGATGCGCTCAAATATCTCGAAAGCACATTTCGTACTACGGAAACAAACTCCGTTAAAAGACATCACGAAACCAAAGAAGTCCTTTGACCCTTTCGGACCAATATGGTGCAAGTAGACATAATGTACAATCTCAGACGAGAGAGAGACTACCAAAGTTTCTTCTCCTTTGTGCAGCGTCGTGCAACATCTCACCTCTTTGTCAAGACCGTCGTTTGGAATCAACTCCAGCCCATAGCGAGACCCGACAATATGCAGTTCACTATTCATTAGGTAATAGGTATATAGCCATTTTCATTTGGGGATTGTCCTTAGTCCAGAACTTGACAGAACCCTTTCCTTGAGTTCTGCGCGAAACCACAATGTTGTCCAATTCGGTGATATTACTATGAATCCCCTTTGTATATACCATCACATTGGGAGACCAAGACCAAATCACTTCGACAGGTTTATTACCATTATATACCTGAATCTTGAGAGGTGTACCTGCGCCCACATTATATTCAAATCCTTTGGCCCATTTCCCATTTATCTTTAGTCGCCATAGGTTGTTTTTGATTTCGGTTTTTTCACCATTGCCAGTCTTAGTGCTTCCACTGCTACTACTAGTTGACGCGGTTGAACCACCACTGCCAGACTTTGGGGTAGAGCCAACACTGCGAGGCGTTGTGGGCATACTATACTTATTTTTCGTTGTTCTTGGCTCCAGTTTGGCTGTACCGTAATTTGTCGTTTCTGAATGTCCATTTGTTCCCAACCCACCTTTCTCATACTCTAATCTGGCCTGAATCCTCACGGTCGTCACCCTTACTTCTTCTACTTCTCTCATGGCTTGGGACAATTCCCCGGCACAGAGAGCCGCATAGGCTACGTTCTGCTGTTGCAACAGAGCAGTCGTCATTTTCATCAGTTCATACTTCGCTGAAGTATTCAATCTACTCTGTTCTATTTCATCCAATAGAACTTTTGTGGTGTCGCTGACTGATTCCAGCATTTCCAACACTGACTCTTTCCCAATCTGAACATACCTCTCCTTTTGTCCTTCTCCACCACAACCGCACAACGTCAAAAGGGGGAGCAACAATAGAACGGATGCAATCTTTTTCATGGCTTTATTACTTTTAATCATCAGGTAATAGGTATATAGTCCTTTTCTTTTGGGGATTGTCCTTAGTCCAGAACCAGACAGAACCCTTTCCTTGAGTTCTGCGCGAAACCTCAATGTTGTCCAATTCGGTGATATTACTTTGCATCCCCTTTGTATACACCGTCACATTAGGTGTCCAAGACCAAATCACTTTAACAGGATTTCTACCATTATATACCTGAATCTTGAGAGGTGTACCTGTGCCCACTTTATATTCAAATCCTTCGGCCCATTTCCCATTTATCTTTAGTCGCCATAGGTTGTCTTTGATTTCGTTTTTTTCACCATTGCCAGTCTTAGTTTTTCCACTGCTACTACTAGTTGAATCGGTTGAACCACCACTGCCAGACTTTGGGGTAGAGCCAACACTGCGAGGCGTTGAAGGTGAACCACCACTACCAGGCGTAGAGGAAGAGCCACCACTTCCAGGCGTTGCAGTTGAATTACCACTGCCAAGCGTTGGAAGTGAATCTTTTAAATCCTCCATAAATGATTCCCAGCATTCTCTGGCAAGTCTCATTTGGTTACTTGCTTCATTAATGTTATTCGCACATATTCCTCTAAACACGGATTCATCGTTATCTACTATTTGTTTGGCCCCCATCAATTGTTCCCTGCATTTATCAAGATGTAATTTTGCACTTTTGTAATTATCATTGTTCGAATACTGAGAATATTTATTTAAGCTGTCGTCTTCAAATGGTTTTATTTCACGAGTATATAAACTGTCTATTTGTGACGACAGGACAATCTTTGTCGTTGCCCAATCTCCGTCGCCTGGTAACGTAGGTTGTTTCGGGAAAGAGATGAACATTATTATTCCGATTACTATAAAGCCAGCGGAACTAAATATTATTTTCTTCTTTTTCTTGTTGCGTTCAATGGTGTCTCTAAGTGTATATATTCTATCAATCTCCGACGAAATTTGCGCACATAAGCCACCTCCTTCAGGGGAAGATGAGGCATAACCTAGCGTATATATACGCCTTTGTAATTCCTCGAATTTCCCTAACTTTCTTNNTCAAAATCTTTCTTTATTTCTAAAAGATCTTTCTGTTGCCGCTGTTTCTCTGCTTCTACCTGCTGACGGGAAGATTGTTGCAGTTCTGGACTTTGTTGCTGAGGCCTCTGCTGTGGAGGTTGCTCTTGCGGAGGTCTCTGCTGTGGCGGTTCCTCTTGCCTCGGTTGAGGCTGTTGCGGAGGCCTCTGCTGTGGCGGTTGCGGTTGTCTCCCTGACAGGAACAACCACGATGCTGTCTTCAAATTAGCAATGATATGCTCCGACTTGGTGTCTGTAAACAATCCTGATTTCCGAGACACATTTTGTGTTCCCTTTTGGAAAGTCTCATCCATGGGTACAATGAAGTCGCCAAACCATCCCCGAGTCTGCGACTCCACAATCTCTTCCATCTTGATGATGACCGCTGTTTTCTCAGCGAAACTTCTCACCAGGTATCGTCCCTGTCCTACGGCTCCTTTCTTGGTCAGGAGAACATCATCCGATAATGCAGCATAGAAAGTATCAAAGAGATTAAGCAATCGTGAAATATCCGTACAATAATAACCTTCAGAAAAGGTCAGTGCCATACCAAGGAAAGACGAGGGGCGGCCCATAAACGACAGCATATTGTATCGTAGATAAATATACGTCACTTCGCTGTTGTCGTCTTTCCGGTATATTATCATCTTCCTGTCTTCGACATACTCACCATTGTACATCAATTGGAAGAATCTTAACCTTTCGGGAGTGGCATTGTACATGTCGAACCCGTCGGGCACTCCGAAGATATAAAACTGGGGATTGTTCATCATTGCTTAATCTCTTCTCAAATTAAATTAAATACTTCTTGTTGATGGCATACCATAACATGGCGGGNNCCATAACATGGCGGGATAATAATCGTCGCCAGGTGTATAAAATTGTACAGCTTCAATCTCACCATTATCCTTCGTTCGACCTACTGGATCGGTAAAACTACCAGCCGAAAATGGTATGAACAAATAGTTGTGAGGTCTCCAAAGACGAGAAATGTGCTCGTTCTCATATNNAAGAAGAGGAATGTTCGGCTTCCCATTTTCTTTGAAAGGAACTTGACGTTCTATTTGGTCTACCTTTGTACAGGCAAAGACAACCCTATCACGTGGTACCACGTAATGGAAATCACGCTTCATCATCTCTATTCTTTCTGCATAGCGACGGTGTATCACATCGTCAAACTCCCACATTTTTACATGGAATAATACCCACACCTTGGGGTTCGGCATAGTAAAGATATTTATCAGATAACGAGGGAATGGTTGAGTCACATTACGGGGCTCGAAATAATGCTCACCAGGTGCTTCAACAATTTGGCAAATGGGTCTTTCTTTTTTATCGTAAACGGTGACCAACATAAATGACATCACTTCAGTTCCTCCACTTGAGGTGGGTGAATAAACCACATCATGGAAATGGTCGCAAAGTGTTTGATAATGGGTGTCATAGGCTGGACGGAAAGACCTTTCTGGCCGTACTATGTATCCTTCACTTTCCAGATAACGGGTAAGACGAATCAAAGCCGCAGTCTTGCCGATGGTTCTGGCGCCAAACATTACAACAAGTGGGGTACGTCGGTCATTGATTGTTGTCTGAATTGTATTCGGATCTGTCTCTTATACACATCTGA
>LXOW01091240.1_pt2 | contig 11728 bp, 12 predicted proteins | sample 1368591 | NCBI WGS metagenome assembly LXOW01 (sample SAMN04884650, study PRJNA319009) | bovine gut metagenome | isolation source: Cow rumen | host: Bos taurus | place: Italy: Legnaro (PD) | collected 2014-07-09
CTCAAGCGTGCCGACGAATCCCCCATCATTCCACCATTTATCGGACAGGAGGTGACGGGTGACCGTCGCTACTACAACAGCCAGCTGCGCCAGCATCCTTACCGCCTTTGGAACGGAAAAGGGACATCAGCAGGCCAATGACACTTCCAAGGGTTACACCAACGGTGTTGGCCAGAAAGTCGAGCCAGTCACCATTGCGGTGGCCGCCGGTACAGTAGGCCTGCAGCAGTTCCAGTAGACCGCCCATGAGTGTGGGTGCCAGCCACGCAAAAAGGAAGAGACGACGGCCATCACGGCGGGCGTGCTGACCTAAATACTCCCACCAGATGACGCTGCACGTACCACCGTACATCACAAAATGTGTCCACTTGTCAATGAATGCCACTTTGTTAAGTGGTGTCTCGGGGAAAAAGGGCATCAGCGACAGGAACCATACCAATATAATACACAACAACGAAAGGGGATAGCGCTTCCATAAGGAAGACGGAATGAGGAATGTGGAAGGGTGTTTCTGCATAATTCTTGTTATTTTGGCTGCAAAAGTACAAAGAAAATAAGAATAACTCTAAACTTTTTCGTACTTTTGCAGGCAGATTATGGAAAAGCAGGAAATGACAAAACTCGAAAGGGCGAATTTCGGAAGTCGCCTTGGCGTCATCTTAGCTACGGCAGGCAGTGCCGTAGGACTGGGCAACGTGTGGCGCTTCCCCTATATGGCTGGAGAAAACGGCGGCGCCGTATTTATCATCATCTATGTGGCATGCGTACTGCTGCTGGGCATACCCTGCATGATCAGCGAGTTCATCGTGGGCCGACACGGACAGTGCAACACGGCCAGGGCGTTCCACAAACTGGCAGAAGGCAACGGCTGGTCCTTCATCGGCTACATGGGCGTACTGACGGGATTCCTCATCACGGGCTACTATGCCGTCGTGGCGGGATGGTGCATGCAGTATGTCTGGGCATCGCTGGCAGGCCACATGACGGGATCACCCGAGTATTTCAAGCAATATTTCAACGAACTGTCTACTGACCCTGTCAAGCCAGTCCTCTGGACGGTCGCCATCTTAGGCATCACCTACCTGATTATCGAGCATGGCGTGCGCAACGGCATCGAACGGGCCTCGAAGGCCATGATGCCAACACTGTTCCTGCTGCTGCTGATCATTGTCGGCGCATCCTGCATGTTGCCTAACGCCAACAAGGGCATAGAATTTCTCTTTTATCCGGACTTCTCGAAAATCAACAGCGACGTCTTCCTGGCTGCCCTCGGCCAGTCGTTCTACTCGCTGAGCATTGCCATGGGATGTCTCTGCACTTACGCCAGCTATTTCTCCAAACAGACCAACCTCACGAAGTCAGCCATACAGATAGGCGTTATCGACAGCATGGTGGCCATCCTGGCCGGTCTGATGATATTCCCAGCAGCCTTCTCAGTAGGCGTCAGCCCCGACAGCGGCCCCTCGCTCATCTTCATCACGCTGCCCAACGTCTTTTCACAGGCTTTTGCTGGTATGCCGGTCTTAGGCTACATCATCTCACTGCTCTTCTTTGTGCTGTTGTCACTGGCAGCCCTGACGTCGCTGATGTCGCTGCACGAGGTGTCCACCGCCTTCTTCCAGGAAGAGCTGGCCATCAGCCGCAAGAAGGCGGCACTCATCGTCACCGTCACCACGGCCATCATCGGGGCCATCTGCTCACTGTCATTGGGAGCAGTGGACACCACACTGACATTCCTCGGAGAAACACTCTTCGACTGGTTCGACTTCATCACCGGACAGATATTCCTGCCTATGGTGGGCTTCCTCACCTGCATCTTCATCGGATGGTTCGTACCCCATAAGGTGGTACGCGACGAGTTCACCAACCAGGGGACACTACGTGGACAGTTCTTCCATTTCTATCTCTTCATGGTGAAATACGTCTGCCCACTGGGCATCCTCTTCATCTTCCTCCATCAGCTGGGACTACTGAACTAACAAAAACGAAATAACCATGAAAACGGAAAGAGGCAACTTTAGCAGCAAGCTGGGTATTGTACTGGCGACGGCAGGCAGTGCCGTCGGACTGGGCAACGTGTGGCGCTTCCCCTATATGGCAGGAGAAAACGGCGGCGCAGCCTTCATCATCATCTACATAGCATGCATCTTCCTGCTGGGCATCCCAGGCATGCTCAACGAATTCATCGTGGGACGTCATGCACAGGCCAATGCTGCACGGGCATTCGACAAACTGTCCAATGGACGCCCCTGGAANNTAGCCTTCGTGCTGTTGACGCATCTGGTGGTGATTCGCGGCGTGCGTAGCGGTATTGAACGTGCATCGAAACTGTTGATGCCCATCCTGATCATACTGCTGATATTCCTGATGATTGTCTCGTGCTTGCTGCCCGGAGCCATCGAAGGCGTCAAGTTCCTGCTGATGCCCGACTTCTCCAAAATCGATAGCCTCGTCTTCCTCGAAGCACTGGGGCAGGCGTTCTTCTCGCTGTCCTTAGGAACGGCTGTCCTGTGTACTTACGCCAGTTACTTCTCGAAGGAGACAAACCTGTTGAGTTCCGCACGGCAGATCGCCATACTCGACACCTTGATAGCCATCTTGTCAGGACTCATCATCTTCCCTGCGGCGGCCTCGGTAGGTGTCAGCCCTGACAGCGGGCCATCGCTGATCTTCATCACCCTGCCCAACGTCTTCCAACAGGCCTTTGCCGCCATGCCCGTCGCAGGCTACATCGTCAGCGTGATGTTCTATGCCCTGCTCGTCTTTGCCGCCTTGACGTCCACCATCTCCATGCACGAGATAGGCACGGCCTTCTTCTCCGAGGAGATGCACTGGTCACGCAAGCGCTCAGCCTGCATTGTCACCACCGTCTGTTCCGTCATCTGTGTGTTCTGTGCGCTGTCAATAGGTGCCTGGCCCGACTTACAGGTGTGGGACACCTCCCTCATGGAGTTCTGTGACCAGCTGACGGCTAACGTGCTGCTGCCGATGGGTAGCATGTTGACGTGCTTCTTTGTGGGCTGGTACATTCCGAAACAGGTAGTACACGACGAGTTCACCAACGGCGGAACACTCAGCAACCGATTTTTCGGCATCTACTTGTTTGCCGTCCGCTACGTCTGCCCCATCTGCATCTCGCTGATATTCCTACACCAACTGGGTGTCCTATGAACCGTAGCGACCGGAAGATAGCCACCGCAGCCATTGCCATAGCCACACTGGCCTTCATCGCCCTCTACTTCTTCGGCAGCGATGACAGTCAGACCACGGCTACGGCAGACAGCATCCAATCGGTCCGCGACACGTCTGCAGCACGCCTGACACACGCCGCCAAACGGACGTATCGGGTGGAGAGCGACCAGCCGGCAGAACGCTTCCCCTTCGACCCCAACACCGCCGACTCCACACAACTGCTGCGACTCGGCCTGCAACCCTGGCAAGTGCGCAACATCTACAAATACCGTTCACGGGGCGGCATCTACCGCCGCAAGGAGGACTTTGCCCGCCTCTACGGTCTCACCGTCAAGCAATACCGCGAGCTGGAACCCTACATCCGCATCTCACCCGACTACCTGCCTGCCTCGACGCTGGTAGACCAACGCCAGCAGCGCGACTCGTCACACGCCGCCGGCGACACGCTGCATAATCCCGGCACCTCTCGCTATCCCGTCAAGATAAAACCCGGCGAGCACATAGAACTGAACACCACCGACACCGCCCAGCTGATGAGGGTGCCCGGCATCGGCAGCTACTATGCCCGGGAAATCGTCCGCCACGGACGGCGGCTGGGCGGCTACGTCAGCGTCGACCAGTTAGACGAGATAGAGAACTTTCCGCAGGACGCCAAGCAGTACTTCACCGTGCTTGCCAGCCCCCAGAAGCTGAATGTCAACAAGCTCACCCTCCAGCAACTGCGCCGACATCCCTACATCAACTACTACCAGGCCAAGGCCATCGTCGACTACCGCCGCCTGCACGGCAAGCTGAACAGCCTGAACGACCTCCGCCTCTCCCCCGACTTCCCGCCCGAAGCCATCCTACGCCTCGAACCCTACGTGGAATACTAACGAGCGGACTCGCAGGGACGGACTCGCGGGGACAGACACTCTGAGTTCCTATATTATTTCTGAAGAATTGCTACGAATGTGCGGAAAGTTTCGTATCTTTGCAGCCATACCGTATAAACAACGACGATTATGGCACGAGAAGACAGGAACGTATTTGGATTCACGGTGGCACTCATCACAGAGTTCGCCCAGCATTACGGCGTGCATCCCCGACAAGCCTACGCCTACCTGAAGCGCTTCAAGGGCATGGAGCACCTGAGAGAACACTACGCAGTACTGCACACCCTGTCATTCCCCGATGCCGTCGAGGCACTGGCGCATGTCTGCCAAAATAATGGAGGGCAGTTGCGATGATCAGGCTCTACCACGGTTCGAACGCATTACAACAACTTAAACGACTCTGAGACATGACACTGACACGCGAACAGAAACAACTGATGAAGGACGACATCTGCGTGGAGCTGGCCGGATACCTGATGGACGACTACCACTGCAGCCGGGAGGAGGCCATCGACATGCTCTACACCTCCGACACCTTCGAGCGCCTGCAGGACGACGCCACCGGTCTCTATTATCAGAGCCCCGGCTATGTGTACTCTTTCCTCGATAACGAATTGAAGAAAGCTCAATTGTGTTAACACTTGCAGATTTTTTCTGAATGAACTCACGGGGACAGTCCCCCTGAGTTCCCGAAAAAAACAAACCACAACAAATTTTACGTCTCTTTATGCCACTAATTCCCATAAAAATAGTATTTTTGCACGCATTAACGACATACCATTATGTATAGGATGCCAGGACACGAAGAGCTTTTATTTTATATGTTATATACAACAGCGGCTGTGCTGTCTCTGATAGCCAGCTGTTATCTGTTGTTCCGTCGGGGCAACGCCTTTGCCCACGACATCACACCGCCAGCGCGACTGCGCCGTTGGACGGCAACCTTTTTTGCTACCATGACTTTGAGCCACATTTCGTACCTGCCGGGCGTTTTTCTCTCATCAGACGATGATATTCTGCTGTGCAATTCTATAGGTGCGTTGCTCGACTGCATGATTGTTTATCCTTTGGTGATAGTCGTATTGCTTTGTATGCTGCAAGACCGCAGGCGCCCACTGTGGCCTGTAGCTGTGATGGTGGCACCACTCGTTGTGGGCATAGCAGTGTGCATTGCCAACCAGAGCGATACCCTTCTGCCGATGTTACGTATCTATGTCCTGTTGTTGGGCATCGGATTAATAATATATATGGTGCGCGAGGTCAGACAGTTTGGACACTGGCTGCGCGACAACTATGCCGACTTGGAGCACAAGGAGGTGTGGCAGGGCTTCGTGGTGCTGGCCATCATCATATTAGTGTTCGGCATTTACACGAGTGGTGTCGGGGGAATGGCTTACGAATACGCCGTTCAGACGCTTGACATTGTGCTTGTCTGCTATCTCCTGTGGAGAGTCGAGACGCTACAGACCCTCTCCCCACCCCTCCCTGAGATGGAGGGGAGTGACTACCCTACTGTCGGGGAAGGACTCAGCTCCGACGATATTGTGGTAGAAGTATCTGCTCCCCCCGCCTTCAGGAGAGGGGTTGGGGGTGAGGCTGATGCCCTCATTGCCACTGCACTGGCCAAGTATTGCATAGACACGCAATTCTACCTACAGCACGACCTTACCCTCTCTCAGTTAGCCCAGGCAATTGGTACTAACCGCACGTATCTTACCAACTATCTCATCCATCAAGGCACGACCTACAATGCCTATATCAACGACCTGCGCATCAAGCATTTTGTCAAGCTCTATCGCGAGGCTGTTGCTACGCAACGCGCCATCACGGCCCAGCAACTGGCCTACGACTGCGGCTACCGGAGTTACAGCACTTTCAGCCTCGCCTTCAAGCAGCTGATGGGACAGACTGTAAGGGCATGGATGTGCAATCCTGCCGAGTGATTGACGGCCCGACTCTCAAAATTTACAAAAATAGTCTCAAAATTTACAAAACCTTGATGTCAACGGACTTCAGGGTCGGTATTTTTATGGACAATCGTTAACTTTGCAAAACAAAAACACCCATTCCGACCGACAAAGACGACCCCCTGTGCTTCATCAGAAGACACTAATATATATCTCACTTAAAATATTTAAACATGGTAAAAATGAAAAAATGGATGCTTGCCGCCATCCTGATTTGCGGCACGACAACGGTGCTCACTTCATGCCACTCCGATGGCGATGACCCGATTACTCCAGAACCTGAGGTTGAGCAGGACGGCATGAACAAAAAAATTACCGATGGCAATTACGACAAGTCGCTGGCCGTGAAGTGTATCAATGGAACCTTCGTCGGCAAGAAGACAGACAACGTCATTGCCTACAAGGGTATTCCCTTTGTCGGCCAACAGCCCGTCGGCAACCTGCGCTGGAAAGCACCGGTAGACTTCGTTCCCGATGACGGTGTCTATGAGGCCTATAATTATGGGAAAAGTTCATACCAGCCAGAGGGAGACCCCGCTTATAATTATACTCAGGGCGAAGACTGCCTATACCTGAACGTATGGAAGACAGCTGAAGCAAGTACGGAGCAAAAGCCCGTTATGGTGTGGATATATGGCGGCGGTTTTGAGACTGGCGGAACGAACGACCCGAATTACGATTGCCAAAATTTCATCACGGAGAACCCTGATGTCATCGTTGTCACCATCGCTTACAGACTCGGTGTCTACGGCTTTTTCCATTTGTCCCACCTGCCTGACGGTGAGGATTATCCAGATGCACAGAATCTGGGACTTCTTGACCAGCTGATGGCCTTGAAATGGGTGCATGATAACATAGAGGGCTTCGGTGGTGACCCCGATAACGTGACTATCTTCGGCGAGTCAGCCGGTGGTGCCAGCTGTTCGTTGCTGCCGCTGCTCAATGGCTCCCACAAGTATTTCAAGAGACTGATAGCCCAGAGTGGCAGCCCCTCCTTTACAAGATCTACAGAGGAGTCCATTGAGTACACGAACAAGATTATGGATGCGCTCGGCTGCAAGACCGTCGCCGATCTACAGAAGATATCCCCCAGAGAACTCGCAGACACTCAGGGACGTTTGCTTGGAATGTATCAAGTACTCGGATTGCGCAGCTGGCCGGAAAGAGACGGAAGAATTTTGCCTACGGATCCGTGGGGGGCATACGCCAACGGTGCCGTTAAGGATATAGACATCCTCCATGGCTGCAACAAGGATGAAATAAACACTTTTTTGGCTGCCCTCGGAGAGGAAAACTTTATTATGTGGGCAGCCCAACGTAAGGTGGAGATGCTCAGTAAGTTGACGGACGAGGAGAAAGCGTTAGTCGAGAGTTACTGCAACGACCAGGCAGAGGGTTACGAAAAATACAGCCGTCTGATCGACCAGTGGATGTGGATTGCGCCAGTCTTCAGAATGTCGGAGAATCAGACTATGGCCGGCGGCAAGTCGTACACCTACTTCCTTACGGCTGAGTCTGCTGTGCCATTGATGAAAAGCGGTCATGCGACAGATGTTCCGTTAGTATTCAACCATCCAGAGTTGACTGCCCTTACAGGAAGAGCCTACGATGCTACCTATACGAAGACCATACGTAAGATGTGGGTTCAGTTCGCCAAGACCGGCAATCCATCGCTCAGTGCCGACATCTCACCCGACGGCCAGGCCAAGGAGTGGCCAGTCTATGACTTGGGGGACAAGCAACTGATGATCCTCGACGAGTTCGACGTCCATCCGGAAAAGGAATCCCAGAGAAAGATTGTTGATTGGAACAGAACCTATTTCCTGACTAAGTATTTTACCATTTAGCAAAGTAGATCAAGGGACGATTCTCTGATCCGTTAGATACGAAAACAAGAGGGTGGCGCTTCCGCCGCGGTGGACGGCTCTGCCCTCCTTTTTCACTCTCTCCCACGCTTCGGGAAACGGTTTTTCAAGCGAAAAATGACTTTGCAGACTTTGCAAGACGGTTTTTCAAGCGAAAAATGACTTTGCAGACTTTGCAAAACGGTTTTTCAAGCGAAAAATGACTTTGCAGAACATTCAAGACAATTATTCACCTAAAAACAATAAATATTATGGCAAAATTTAAACAACTCAACTAAATTTACCGCCTAAAGAACGCGCAGCACTTCGCATTCATCCAGGCGTTCATCACGGCACTCACGGCAGCAGGCTTCACGGCTGCGAAAATCGTGGCCAAGTTAGGCGAACTGGTGACGGCCTTCGGCGTGGAGGACAAGTATTACATGATTGTGCGGGCAAGCGAAATCGTGGCGCAGCGCACGGCTGCCGACGAGAAGCGAGACCGGTTCTATACCCGTCTGCACCGGCTCGTACAGGCCTGGGCAGGCTCGGGCATGGCACTGCTCGACGCAGCGGCCACGGCACTCGAGAAGGTGTTCAACCTCTATAAGGTGAAGGTGAACGCGCAGATGGACGAGGAGACGGGCGCATTAGAGAACCTGATCACCGACCTTTCGACCCCCGAGATGCAGGCACACCTGGCAACCATCAACGGCACGTACCTCTTCCAGCAGATGGTGGAGGGACAGAACCTGGTGAAGTCCTTGCGATGGGAGCAGAGCGTGGAGGAGAGCCAGAAGGCCTACGGCGCCCTGTCGGCAGCCCGCAAGCAGTGCGATGCGCTCTACGACGAGCTGACCGACCTGATAGAGTCGTTCGCCAAGGTGGCTGACGATGCCACGCCCTACGAGACCTTCATCAGCCAGTGGAACGGCGCGGTGAAGCTCTATCAGGACATGCTCGACCGCAAGAGCGGCACGCCGTCGGGCGGCAGCGCAAACAACAACGGCGGCGGTTCAAATAATGGAGGCGGTTCAAACAATGGCGGTGGTTCAAACAACGAAGGAGGCTCGGGTGACAACGGCAACTCCGGCGACACGCCAGCTCCCACTCCGGACCCGACGCCGGAGCCCACCCCGGACCCCACGCCGACGCCAGACCCGTCGGGTGGCGGCGAGAACACCGACCCAGAGGAGTAGGGTGAAGCCGAATGAGATTGATTCATGAAAAATTCATGTTAAACAAAACAATATGGGTTTGGAAAACAATTCCTCCTGTACGGTTGAAGAAATAAATTGAACGAAATGGCTTTTTTATTAAAAGAAATTAGAATAATGAGAATAATTGGCTTGCGCGAGAGGTGCCCGAGATGTCGTAGATAAAATAATTATTCTCATTATTCCAATTTCTTTTAAATTCTTCTATGCGAATTTCTTTCCAAAAACAATACCAAGTCATTTTTTAACTTCGCATTTCTTTCAACTTTACAGCGGATTTGTTTTGCATTTCTCTCGTTTTTTTCGTAACCTTGCGCTCATTCGAGCGCGAAGTTACTTCGTCTCGGAAGAAAAAACAAAAGAATTTGTTTTGTTCTTCTCTCAACTTTTCGTAACTTTGCAAGCGTTATGGACTATACGCTGAATTGCAACGGAAGATTACTGTCCTTGGCAGAGCCACAGGTGATGGGCATTCTCAATGCTACACCTGACTCCTTCTATGCCGGCAGCCGACAACAGACGGAGCACGACATAGCACTACGGACACAGCAGATACTGAGCGAAGGCGGTAGCATCATTGATGTGGGCGCCTGCTCGACACGCCCCGGCAGCGAGCCTGTCAGCGAGACCGAAGAGATGGCACGGCTGCGGACGGCACTGGCCATTGTACGCCGCGAGGCTCCCGAGGCCGTCGTGAGCGTCGACACTTTCCGTCCTGACGTGGCGCGGATGGTGGTCGAGGAGTTCGGCGCAGACATCATCAACGACGTTGGCGGGTCAGTCAACACTCCGCCATCCACATACAACATGCAGATGTTCCGTATGGTCAGCCGCCTATGCGTTCCTTATATTTATATGTCGTGGAAGAGCAACGTGCGCGACATCCTGCTGGACTGCGCCAAGGCTACGGACACACTGAGGTCGATGGGACAGAAGGACATCATCCTGGACCCGGGCTTCGGCTTCGGGAAGACGCTGGAGGAGAACTACGCCGTCATGAACGGACTGGAGCGGATGCAAATGACGGGGCTGCCCATACTGGTGGGTATCTCGCGGAAGTCGATGATTAACCGCCTCTTGGACATCCAGCCGGAGCAGGCGCTGAACGGCACGACGGTGCTGAACACGCTGGCACTGCTGAAGGGGGCGTCCATCCTCAGGGTCCATGACGTGCGCGAGGCAGTGGAGTGCGTGAGGATAGTGGCTGCGACACAGTCGCAGCATACATAAACAATAAATCGTAAATTGACAAGATGTTTTTTGAATTTGGAATAAAAGATATCATCGACATCGTACTCGTAGCCCTGATGCTGTTCTATGTCTATAGGCTGATGAAGGAGTCGCGCTCGCTGAATGTCTTCATGGGCATTCTGGTGTTTGTCGTCCTGTGGCTGCTGGTGTCGCAGGTGCTGGAGATGAAACTGCTGGGAGCCATCATGGACAAGTTGGTATCGGTGGGTGTCATTGCGCTGATCGTACTCTTCCAGGACGACATCCGCAAGTTCCTGTACAATCTGGGCGCCCACCAGCGCATAAAAGCCATCCGCAAGATGTTCAACAACGGTGACAAGAAGCGTAACCCGGAACGGTTGAAGCAAATCATCATGCCCATCGTCATGTCCTGCATGTCGATGAGCAAGAAAAAGGTTGGAGCACTCATTGTCATCCAGCGCAGCACACCGCTTGACGACATTGTCGTCACCGGTGAGCGCATAGATGCTGCCGTCAATCAACGGCTCATAGAAAACATCTTCTTCAAGAACTCACCCCTACACGACGGTGCCATGGTCATTGACAAAGCGCACATCGTAGCTGCAGGCTGCATCCTGCCCGTCAGTCACGACCTGGACATTCCGAAGGAACTGGGTTTGCGCCACCGTGCGGCCTTAGGCATCAGCCACGAAAGTGACTGTATTGCTATCGTGGTCTCTGAAGAGACAGGTGGCATCAGCATTGCCATGAACGGTGAATTCCAGCTGCGTCTGACAGCCGAGAAGCTGGAAAGCATCCTGACACAGGAAATGGCGTAAACGTAAACGCTTAAAAATTGATAATTGATAATTGATAATTAATAATTATTTCGTATCTTTGCACAACAATCAATAAAAGTATCATTAAATCAGTAAAAGCAAACTATGGATTTATTAAGTCAAATCGTTGCGCGTGCTAAGAGTAACAAGCAGCGCATCGTGCTCCCCGAGGCAGAAGAGGAGCGTACACTGTGTGCAGCCGACAAGGCTTTGGCTGACGACCTCGCAAACATCATCCTCATTGGCAACCCTGCCAAGGTAGAGGCTCTGGCTAAGGAGAAGGGACTCACCAACATCGGCAAGGCNNATGATTATCAAGACCGAGGGTGCTGACGGTCAGATCAGCGGTGCGCTGTCAACTACTGGCGACACACTGCGTCCCGCCCTGCAGATTATCAAGTGCCAGCCCGGCATTACCTGCGTCAGCGGTGGTCTGCTGCTCATCTCGAAGCAGAAGCAGTATGGTGAGGATGGTGTGCTCGTCATTGCCGACGTGGCTGTTACCCCGATGCCCGATGCCAACCAGCTGGCACAGATTGCTGTCTGCACGGCTCAGATGGCCAAGGCTGTTGCCGGTTTCGAGGATCCCCGCGTGGCTATGCT
>LXOW01111035.1_pt1 | contig 11727 bp, 13 predicted proteins | sample 1368591 | NCBI WGS metagenome assembly LXOW01 (sample SAMN04884650, study PRJNA319009) | bovine gut metagenome | isolation source: Cow rumen | host: Bos taurus | place: Italy: Legnaro (PD) | collected 2014-07-09
GCTAACCCAGCTAACGGGGGCACGGTGAGCGGCGGCGGCACCTTCAACTATGGACAAAGCTGCACCTTGGTGGCTACGCCTGCCACAGGGTACGACTTTATCAAATGGACCAAGAACGGACAACAAGTCTCTACCAATGCTTCTTACACCTTTAATGTGACAGAGTCAGCTGCTTATGTGGCGCATTTTGAACAGCATAATTATACCATCAACTTGATTGCTAACCCAGAAGATGGCGGCAGTATTACAGGTGGTGGTTCCTATCATTATGGTGAGACTTGCAATGCAACTGCCGTAGCAAATGAGGGCTTTGATTTTGTCAGCTGGACTGAAAATGGCAATATTATTACGACTAGTTCTAGCTTACAGTTTTCTGTTACGGGCGACCGTACCTTAGTTGCCAATTTCGTACGTCAGACCTTTGATGTCAAGGTCAATGTTAGTCCGAATAATGCAGGAGAGGTCACAGGCGAGGGCACCTACAGCTATGGTGACGAAGTCACCTTGACTGTAACTCCTTTCGGTGACTACGATAATGTGGTCTGGATGAATGAGGACGACATAATTGTTTGCGAAGGCTTGACCTATGTCTTTACGGTAACAGAAACCCGCATATTGACGGTCGTTATTACCACGGAAGGCATTGGCGAACAGAATGGCAACTTCATGGTTTATCCCAACCCCGTCAACGACAAGCTGACGGTTGAGACTCAAGGGTCTGTTGACAAGCTGGAAATCTATAACCTTATGGGTGCCTTGGTCTACAGCCAGAGCGATTGCGCCAACAAGACGGAAATCGCTGTGGACAATCTCCAAAGCGGAATCTACTTCCTCCGCCTGACTATGGGCAACGGAACGCAGGTACTCAGGTTTGTGAAGGAATAAGCTTCAGAACATAGGTTCAAATGAAAAAAGGTCGCTCACGGGCGGCCTTTTTTATGTTCGTGTCTCCATAGCTGTAAGCTGTTGAACAGGTTTTGGAGCACGGAATAGAAGGCCAGATACACCGAAGCCAATGGGTGCAGATAATGATTGGCCATCCAGATGCCCATAGCCGAGTTCTTCTGTCCCAGCAGTTGTCCACCCGCAATGGTGTCGCCGTATTTATGCCCAATCCATTTGCCCAGTCCAAACTGGATGATGCAGAATAATAAGGCTGAAACACCGAGCCACAGGATGCTGTTCCAGTTGCCTTCGCCGTTGAGGAAGATGAAATGGATGGTCTGACCCAAGGTGAGAAACAGGGCGATAGCCCAGAGATAGAATGCCAGGCCCTTATAGCGACTCAGGAAAGCGTTGGCTTTGGGTAGACAGAGTTGTAAGGTCAAGGCGATGAAAAAAGGCAGTCCGATTACGGTGCCGATGCGTCTCAGGATTTGCAGGAACGAGGCCCAGAAGGGCATATCCTGGTTGACCCCGATGAAGGAAAAATACACGGGTGCAACAAGGGAAACGACTAAATTGCCGATGACGGTATAGGAAGTCACCGTGTTGCGGTCGGCACCCAGCATAGTACTCACTACCGCTACCGATGCCGCCACAGGACACAAGATGCCTATCAAGATGCCTTCTGCGACAATCTCGTTGACGTTCAGCAGTTTTAATAGCGCATACATCCCCACACTCGCCACCACCTGAAACAGGATAATCCAGATGAACAGGGGCTTGAAGCGCAGCTTGGTGATGTCGACGGCTGAGAAGGTCAGCAGCAGGATGGTGAAGATGATATAAGGCACCACAACGCTGAAGGCCGCACAGGATTCGTGCAACAGCAAACCCAAGACGATGGCTATGGGAAGGACGTAACTTTTAATCTTTTGCATCCATTTTCAATTTGGGGCTGCAAAATTGCGAAATTTATCCGTACCTTTGCCGACCTAAACACATTAATATGAAGAAGTACACTTTAATCATCGTGGCATTGGCCGTAATCCTTTGCGGTTGCTGCAACAACAATTGTTCAAACGAGAACACAAAAGAAGAAACCACTATGAACACTACTATGCAAGACCTGCTGACGCGCCGCAGCGTGCGCAGCTACACCGACCAGATTCCTCCCAAGGAGGTCATCGAAGAAATCTGTGAGGCAGGCACCTATGCCCCTACGGGTATGAACAAACAAGCTCCTATTATCATCGCCGTCACCAACCGCGAGGTGCGCGACAGACTGAGCAAGCTCAACGGAGCAGTTTTTGGTCCCGATAACGACAGAGACCCATTCTATGGCGCTCCTGTGGTGCTGGTCGTATTGGCTGATACCACCGCTGCTTTCACCTGGAAGGAAGACGGTTCACTTGTGATGGGTAACCTGCTGAATGCTGCCCACGCCAAAGGCCTGGGTTCCTGCTGGATCCACCGCGCCAAAGAGGTGTTTGAGACAGAAGAGGGCAAAGCCATCCTGCGCGAACTCGGCATTGACGACACCAAATACGTGGGCATCGGCAACTGCATCCTCGGTTATGTCGATGGCGACTATCCTGAAGCCCGTCCCCGCAAGGAGAACTACGTCTATTGGATTGAATAAGCCAGTCTGCTGACTACGATTACAGCGAGCTGTAGGCAGGGGAGAAGGTGTCGCCTTGTGAGACGTCACCTGTGTAGAGCCCCTTCTTCAGCCAGCGTGAGCGTTGGGCCGAGGTGCCGTGATTGAAGGTCTCAGGCATCGTGCGTCCGTATGCTTGTTTTTGCAGGTAGTCGTCACCGATTTTGGATGCCGCATTGAGGGCTTCCTCAATATCGCCATCCTCCAACGAGCCGAACATCTTGTTGTCGTGGTAGCCCCAGATGCCGGCAAAGAAGTCGGCTTGCAGTTCGAGTCGGACGCTGATTTCGTTGGATTGTTTCGTGTCGCGACCATATTTCGCCATCTGTTGGTGGGCCTCACCCAGGATACCCAGTTGGTTCTGCACATGGTGTCCCACTTCGTGGGCGATAACGTAGGCGTAGGCAAAATCACCATCGGCACCAAGCTGTTTCTTCATGCTTTTGAAGAACTCAAGGTCGAGATACACCGTCTCGTCGGCTGAGCAGTAGAAGGGTCCGCTGGCTGAGGTGGCATTGCCGCAACCTGAACTGACAGCATCGCTGAAGATGACCATCTTTGGGGGCTGGTAGGTGCGCCCCATCTTCTTGAATTCTGCCGTCCAAACGTCTTCGGTGCCGGCTAGAATTTGTTTGCAGAACGTCATTAGCTCCACGTCAACCTGGCTGTAGTCGGTGCCGTCGTCGACGTATTCGGTCTGGGTCTGTACTCCTCCCATCTGTTCCATCACCTGGCTCGGGTCGCCACCCATAAGCATGACAATCAAGGCGATAATAATACCACCGATACCCAATCCGCCCGCTGCGGCTACTGTTTTCTTCCCTCTGCGGTCTTCCACATTGGTACTTTCTCTGCGTCCGTCTAATCTCATGATGATTTGAATTTTAGAATTGTTGCCGCAAAAGTAGTGAAAAAATGGAGAATACAAACTTTTCCTGCTTTTTTCGAATCCAACAATTTATCTGCATCAGTATCAAAAATTGCCTGTCTTTGCATCACAAATTGGGGTCATGGGTAATCCTACAGGATTCCAAAACGACATGCCGGTCATCCATTCAAAAGATGAGGTGTTGACTGTGCTCATCCACGCTTCCAACGACTACATCATCCACCGTGAATTGGCCACAGGCAAGGGCTTTGCTGACTTGGTGCTTATTCCTCGAAAGAATGTGGATTCTCCTGCCATCCCGACAAGGTGGATCGGTACACCGAACAATTTGCTGTTGGTTGGAATTACCTACGATACGAGCTCCAAGCAACACAAGTGCCGTATTGAGAAGTACGGCGTGGTATAGGGCAAGGGTAAGGCAATGGTAGGGCTGGGGATGGGCAATACAAAAACCAGGCACAGGCCTGTGACCGCCTAGCGTACTATAATCGCATTATAATCGAAATATAATCCTACCGTAATCCTCGCAAGCGGGGTTTGGGACTTTTCCTGAAACCAAAGATGAAAAGAAAGATATCTCTTTTTTTGCGTCACTGCTGGTAATGTTTCATTATTTCATATATTTGCAGCGAGTAATAAGACTTTTTATCTATCGCTTGACATCTGCATCAATCCCGTCACTAAAGAGTAAAAGAGCTAAGAATGAAAAACGGAATTAAACATAGAAAAGGGATGTCACTGGGTTTGTTGGCAATTTTATTGGTTCTGACGTTTGAAGCGTTTTCCCAGAACAGGAAGGGTCAAATCTTTTACTCAAAGGACGATGGCCTTTATTGGGCGGCCATAGAGACGGCCTACTTCAAGGCATACGTGGCAAGACAGCACAGTGAAAACTGGTGCTGGGCTGCATGTACTCAGATGGTGCTCAATTATCAAGGAGTTGATGTATCGCAAGAGCAAATTGTAGAACGAGTGTTCGGTTATAGCGTTGACCGGCCTGGCTCAGCTGAAGATATTGTGGAAGGCGCGCGCGGCTGGTATGTTGACGGACATACCATCAATGCTCAATCAGACTATGCTTTCATCCCACAAAAACTGATTGATGACCTTGTCAACAAATACCCGCTTGTCGTGGGACTACGAATGCCTGGTCAGACGGTGGGTCATGCGTATGTGTTGACAGGGATGTCTTTCATGAAACAGGGGGATTCGGTATATCCTCAAAGTGTGATATTGCGAGACCCCTGGCCCGACAATCCCTCTCGTGTTGAATTAATCTGGAGCGACTTTTCAAACCGCGCCCATACAATAGTCCATATTTTTCCAAACTAAACCTAATAACAAAGACCTATGAAAAAAGTAATCTTGTCAACGGTTTGTACAATAGCTTTAGTTCTGCTCATCGCGAACAGCGCCAAAGCACAATTGTGCAATCCTTATTATTCCATGTATTATGGATACGGCTATATGCCGGTTTTAAACGGGTATTACATCGGGCAGATTGCAGGAGGCTATCCACATGGTAATGGGTATGCTTATTATTATGATTTTAATATGGGCTGGACAGCGTTCAGTGGTGGATTTTATATGGGTATAGCCCACGGGTATGGGGAATGTATCTGTGCCTTTGGATACATTGCCGGGGTTTGGAATATGGGAAATTTCGTAGAGCAAAACTATGTCAACCAGAATCAAATCCAGCAGTCATACGACAATATGATGTATCAGTCGCAAGTGTACGCACCCCAAAACAGCAATACCATATCGTTGCCACCGGGGACCGAGATAAAGGAGATAGACAGTTCAAGTGAGTTGGGCAGAAAGCTACTAGGGAAAATGCAGAAATGAAGAAGTTAATTCTTATCATATTATTATTGGTCTTTACCACAAGTGCTTATTCCCAGCGTCGGGGTAGTGTGGTTAGAATAGATGGCACCAATATATCCGTAGCTCGAGTCAACGACTATATGGAGTATTGCTATCATCGCCAATATAAGGAAAACTGGTGCTGGGCAGCGTGCCTTCAGATGGTATTGGACTATTATGGTTTGGAGGTGTCGCAATCCCGAATTGTGGAACGGGCATACGGCGACGATTATGACCTTACGGCAAATGGAGAAGACATAGCAGATGCCGTTAATGGATGGTATTTGGAGGGGTCGTGGATTCATGCCACCTCCGAAAAGTACAAAAGTGCAAAGACCTTGATAGAAGCCTTGGTAAAAGGAACACCTTTAATAATAGGTCTTGACGAGAGGTATTCTTCAACGGGTCATGCCTACGTGTTGACCCATGTGTTTTTCACGACAGATACTTACGGAAAAATGACCCCGTCAAGGGTACTTGTGATAAATCCTGCAAATAGTGGAGATATGGAAGAAAGCCTTGATTGGGACGAGTTTTACGAACGGATAAACACGATTGTCGTTGTAACAAAGAGCTGAAACAACTTAATATATGGTAGAATCAAACTTTACTATGGATACTTCAAATATGAAAATTAAACTTCTTATCGTGATGCTGTTTGGCCTCTGCGCCTCGTCTTTCGCGCAAAGCGACTATTATGCCAAAAAGGCCAAGGACTACATCAACGAAGCCCAATATTACCTGAAAAAGGCAGAGAATTATGACCGCGAGGCGGAATACTACAATAATAAAGCCGCAAACTACATTCGTGAGGCCGAGTATTACACGCGTAACGGCGACTATGACCGAGCGGCATCCAACGTGAGATGGGCTAGTGACGCTGCTGACCGAGCTATGACCGAAGCCAAACGAGCCAATTCTGCCCGTGACACCGCCCGTGACCAGATGCGATGCGCTAAGGAGGCTTTGGAGAGGGCGAAGCGATAGCATGGTAGATTTCAATTCGTAATTATAGAGACTACCAATATAAATCGAGACAAACAAAAGAAAGTACGTAAAAACAATGCATTACGTTATTTCTGTTTGTTATTGCAAAAAATTATTTCTCTACAATGATTTAGCAAAAAGTTGGTAGCATATAAATAACTTTTTGCCTTTTATTCGTAAAGTGCTATTACTTTGTTGTATATTTCCAACGTCAAAACCAAAAATTATTTATAAACAAACAAAAACCAAAACATCATGACCAATTATCAAGAAAGTTGCGGCATAACTATGACCGAAACTATATCGTCTTCTACCACAACACCGGAAGCTTCAGTAAGACAGACGAATCATGGATTTAAACCGTTTTGCAAGAAATGTTTGTATAAAAGAATGAATCTGTTTAGTTTTGCACACGGAATAATCTTGGTTGTTGATCAATTGCTGTGTAATAGAAAGGAATAACACTATGTACAACAGAGAATACACCCCCGAGAGAATCTCGGAATTGAAGCCGAATGAAATCTTTGTTTTCGGTAGTAACTTGGCTGGATCACATGGCGGCGGGGCTGCCTGGATAGCCTACGAACGTTTTGGTGCCATTATGGGACAAGGTGTTGGCCTGCAGGGACAGAGCTATGCCATTCCCACCATGCAGGGTGGGGTGGAGACCATCAAGCCCTACGTGGATGAGTTTATTGAATTTGCAAAGCAGCATCCAGAGTACAAGTTCCTAGTAACGAAAATTGGTTGTGGCATTGCTGGATTCCGCGTTGAGGAAATAGCCCCGCTGTTCTATCATGCCATAGATTGCAAAAATATTATTTTGCCTAAGGAGTTTGTAAATCAATGAACCCCACAATCATCATCCCCGACGTCCACGGCAGAGAGTTCTGGCGCTGGACAGTGGCTCACCGCAAGGAGGAGGATTCCGTCATCTTCTTGGGTGACTACCTCGACCCGTATGAGGACGAGTGGATTTATTGGAGCGATGCCTATAAAGGTCTGCTCGACATTATTGCCTTGAAGCGAGAGAAACCAGAGAAGGTGGTGCTGCTCTTGGGCAATCACGACCTGCATTATCTTTTTCCTAACCTTCGTGGAAGCCGATATAATGAGTATCAAGCCGAGAAGATTCGCAAGACCTTTATGGATAACATGGATTGTTTCCAGATGGCTGCAGAGTGCGAGATGGATGGAAAGCGTTACCTCTTCACCCATGCTGGGGTCAACAAGGTTTGGGCTGAGAAACATGCCGACTTGTTTGGTCTAGTGGAGAAGATAACCGCTGAGACTTTCAACGACTTGATGTTCAAGGACGAGTTTGTTGAGGCCATGGGCGACATCTCAAAGTTGCGCTGGGGGAGTGACCCTGCCGGCAGCATGGTATGGGCCGACGTGGAAGAATTCGAGTGGCGAGAGGCGAGGCTCCCCAATGTGATACAAGTGTTTGGCCATACCTTGCAGGACAATGGTCCGCGAGTGATTGACCATTCAATCTATTGTATGGATTGTCGGAGAGGTTTTGTGCTCAATACTTTGGGAGAGATAGAGCCGATTTGAGGTGTCTGTCATGTAAATAACGTGAGTTCGATATAAAATAATTGACTGAAAAAGAATAATATAGTGATGTTTTTCGTATATTTGTGGTGCACAAAAAACAAACGAAACACGCTATGTTATCAGAGGACAAAGTGGCGGAGATTTATTGCATGGCAGACGATTTCTGCAAGTTTTTCAACGAGTGGGAGGGCACCGCTGCCTGAAGTACTTTTACCTTGGCTATGTGTGTAAGCACAGGGGTCACCTCTTTTCTAAGACTGTGTCATGGCAAGATGCACGTCATCATCAATGAGAAAGGCAAAGTGCTGAGCTTCCTGATCACCCTTGCGGATGTCGACGACAGGGAACTGCTGAAGGTCAGGACTTCGTAAAGGAGATTTACGGCAAACTGGTCGGCGACAAGGGCTACATATCCAAGGGATTTCTCTTGAACACCTACACAATAATCAGCCAGCTCTCTTTTGATTCCTTGTTAAGTTATAATATCGAAAAAGATTCGTGAAAACCTTTTGCATATTGCAAAATTCTTTATATTTGACGCGTCAAAAAAGGGAGTTGAGCTTTTTCGATTTTGCTTCTCTTATTGACACGAAATATTTTATATAGAAAACAATTTAGAACTACAAATATGAGCAATTACACATTAACTTACAAGAAAGACAAATCTCAAGATATTTATATTGAGAAAATAGGCCAAGAGCAAAATCTTTATTTCCAACAAGAATACGATGAAGCTCGAAAGTTGATAAAAGAGATTATTAGTTTACAAGGCGTAGTAGCTGATAAGATGAATAAAACAAAGAAAGAAAACATTATAAAGTATGGTTGTAATAATCGTGTTTTATTTACAGGCCAACGAGGTTGTGGCAAAACATCTGTAATGCATTCTTTGGCGGATTATTTGTTTGAGCATAAAATCATTATCAAGAATAGTAATGAAAACGAGGATGATACTAAAGTAAAATGTTGTTGTCTTCCCATGGTAGACCCTAGCCATTTCGACAATAATAACAACATATTGCTTACAGTTATAACCAGTATGTTCTCTGAAGCAAAAAAGAAGATGACCAAAGATGGCGACAAAGATGTTACCGCTTATCGTGAGGAGTTACTAAAACAATTTGAGAAAGTCTTTAAATCTTTGGATTCAATCAAATCAGAGTTGTCTTCCTACACGCTGGAATCATTGAACAGAAAAAGTGATGCAGAGGACTTAAGAGATAAGATGAACGATCTTGTTGGAAAATACCTAAAGTATCTGAATGCAGGAGATGATTCAAGACTTATCCTTCTGATTGATGACATTGACATGTCCGTATCTCATGCTCCTGAGATGCTTGAGCAATTGAGGAAGTACTTGGAGTTAGACAATCTTATTATTTTGATGTCAGCTAATTTAGGGCAATTGTCCAATGAGATGCGGGAAAAGTACAGCTCGGCATTTCAATACACACTGAAAGACAGCAACCAAGCGTTGTCAATTGACGTGGAAGACTTGGCGACAAAATATTTGCTGAAACTGTTCCCGACTTCAAGGAGGATAAATGTTGAGCGGCTGGATAGTCAATTATTAGAAACGGATTTGCAAGGTGTGATAGACACGGAAGCCACTGATAAGAATAAACCACAAGGGAACTTTCAAAAAGTAATTCTCTCTTTGATATGGAGCAAAACAAGACTATTGTTTATTCCTAAAGACCCAGAAAACACATTACACCCCATAATCCCTACAAATCTGCGCGACCTGGCTCAGTTCCTTGATATGCTTACAAGTCTTGATGTCGTTGAACCCGGGGACAATAATCTTTTCAGAAACGATGGAAAATCATATGAGAATTGTAGAAACAACCTTCAGACTTTTAAAAATTATGTAATTAAAACATGGATTCCCAATCATCTAAAAGTGGATGAGGAATTGGTGTTTCATAACATTCCTTCGGATATTACAGAAATCAACAAACACTTAATCAATTCTATCAATATAATAGGTACAAAACACAAAGATGATTTAATGTCGCGCCAAGTGAGCTTAGATATTATCGAGCGGAATGCTGAAAACATCTATATTGATCGTGACATCTATACGATGGTGAGCCCCAATGATCCAAAATTTGTTAAAGCTAATAAGATTTCTGATATTTTTAACCAGCCTTCCAACTATTCCTATGGTGATTTGTTACTGATGATTGACAAATATGAGACCTATTTTGAATCTGAAGAGCATCGTGGGTTTACAAATGCTATAAAAATATACTATTCCATACTGCTTTTTGAAACTATGTTTTTCAAGAGTCAGAACGTGAATTACGACTATGAAGAAGAGAAGGAGTATGATGTAATACCTATTCAGAGACTTATTGGAGGAAATGTATATTATCCCAATTATTTCGAAATTATTACCGATAAAAACTTTAACCAAAAGGGACCATCTTTTGATGCTAAACGAGCTTTTTACCATAAAGTGAAAGTAGGTAGAGATAAAAAAGTCGGCCATGAATACCCATTGTTTGCTGTTTTATATTATGGTGATATTCGTCCTGACCGTTATGAAAAAGACCATATTTATGACACTACTTTCGATAAGAATGCAGAAATAGATGGTGTTAATTATGTGACTTTCGACATCCTTTCCGTTTTCAATAATATGCTTAATCCGTGCCATACCTTAAATAGATTAGATGAAAAGCATCGGGATATGACAAAGTGGCCCTATTTTAAAACTGATATTAGTGAGAAATGGGGCAGAGCCAATAAAATTGGTACAGCATCTATTCCTAATGCAATATTGCCATTTTATTCCGTTGATATGATGTTAAACTATCTTCGTAAAGACTATAGGGTTTCTGAGATTTGTACTGTATCGGGTTTGGATAGTGTTAAAGATTTGGCAGACGATTATTATTCGTTTTTTGATACGGTGCATATCGAGAATAACAACGGTTCAAAAGGTGATATAAATGGGTCTAATGGTAGTAATTCAGGCAGAGACTTTATTTTGGGCAAAGTAATAGANNGAAGAATTAGATAAAGTAACATTTGATGATATGGAAACGAGTTTGCCAGATGCGTTGAAAACGATTTCGGATGAGAACCAGTATTTTGATGAAAATGGAATTGCTTTATTAAAAGCAGCAGTACGTTCCAATAATAAGAACGAAATTAGAGTCATTACAAGCAAATATAGTGAAATAGCATTTTTAGAAGGAGAATTACTGGAGTTGGCAGCTATTATAGATAATGGTATTACAAAACTATTGGATATAAAGAAAGAAAAGTCGGGCATGATTGCTGATTTGCTTGACGGATTAATAAAGGTAATAAAGGAGATAGGAAGAATAGACTCAGCGCATTTAGATCAAATTAAGCAATTTGTTCTAAAAAATGATGATAGGGAACGCATAAAGAGGGACATTAAAGAAGACGATTCAATATGTGAGAAAAGCACTATAGATAAACTTCTGGTAAATGATGTCGTGAAAAATGCATTAATAGATGAAATTAAGGAACAAAAGTACTACCAACTCGGAATACTACTTAGTAAAAACACTCTTAGTGAAAAGGAGATAATTGAAATTGAAACAATACAAAAAAAATACCATAACGGTTCGGTATTTAGCAAACTTGTTCCATTAACAAAAGCTCCCGTTTTTACTAATGAGGAACAACGGAAGGTAATAGCTCAATATATCAAAATAATTTGTGAAGCCTACGAATGCTATAATAAAATATCAGGAGAATGTCATGATTTGTGCAGTAATGGGATTGACTCGATCGTGGAATTATATAGGAATCGAGTTGTTGCTTTAATCCTTGGAATGAACAAACAATACATGAGCAAAAAAGAAAAAGAAACGCTTGTTAAAGAAATACATAAATATACTAC